>ERZ808240.573-NODE-573-length-47335-cov-5.222716_pt1 | contig 47335 bp, 41 predicted proteins | sample MGYA00521084_ERZ808240 | MGnify/ENA primary metagenome ERZ808240 (study PRJEB31516, sample SAMN03275571) | gut metagenome | biome: mammalia-associated habitat; material: feces | host: Papio cynocephalus | place: Kenya | collected 2012-08-06 ...
CGCCCTCCGCCGTCACGCCCTCGCTGTGCAATGCAGACGTGTCATACGTCCGCACAGCCTGTGCCGCCGGTATGCCGGCAAGAGCTGCCGCAAGCAGCAATAAGGGTGTAAGTTTTCTCATAATTGTATTGTTTATGTTTATTAATGTCGCAAATATAGGGATTAAAGTCGGATTGAGCAAATAAAATTGAGATAAAAATGAAGCCACCTTGTCATTTCACCGCAAATGCCGCCTCACGCCGTTTTACATCTGTTGCGCTGAAGTGCAAGCCAAACGCCCATGCAATAGACACCCTATCGCATCAACGACTGCAATTTGCTCATACAGTTGTGCAATACACATAGATATCATTCATGCGGCGTTTGCAAATAGCAAGGATGATATGCAGTTGCATTGGGTGGCTCTATTATAGCCATAATGGCTGTTATGGCTATCAGGAAATGAAAATAGAATGCAGCGGCAAGGTAGGGACACGGCGTGCCGTGTCCGCACTAAGTCACTACAAATCAAATAATTATATTTATCACCCAGCGGACACGGCACGCCGTGTCCCTACCCTGCTGCGCAGTCAAAAAGCGAGGATGCGCCGTGTGGTGCATCCTCGCTGAAATGTTAAAGGCCGGAGCGTCAGCGTTTGCGGCGACGCACGGATTTGACTGCGCCAGAATTGGAGGACGAGGAGGACTGCTTCACCTTGGCCTGCTTAGGCTGTTTCGGCTTCTTGTTCTTTTTGGAGCGTTTGTTCTTGCGCACCGAAGAGGCTTTGCTTTCGCTTTCGTCACCATCAGCCACCTCAGTCTTATGCTCTGGGATGGTGTCGCCGGCGGCAAGCGCGGCGGCACGAGCCTCCTCTGCCTCACGCTGGGCGAGGTATTCCTCGCGGGTGGGTACCCACAGGTTCTTGCCGAATGAGCGCAGACGGCGGTCAATGCTGTCCTGAGCCGCCTTGCGATCGTCGTCATCGGGGAACATCTGCACCATCGACAGGTTGCGCAGGTTCTTGGTCTTGTATATGTCGCCCTTGTACATGCCAAGGTTGAAATAGTCGTCAAGACTGTATTGCGGCAGGTTGTTGTCATCGGTAAGGAAGATGTACTGCTGCGCGAGCCACGGGCGGAGCGCGTCAAACTTGACCCAGAACATCGGGTAGCGTGTTTCGCCGCCGAAATCGCCTATCTTGTTGAGGACAGGGCAAATGGCCTCGACGCGGGTCTTCATGCTGTTTGAGCGGCGGTCAAACTCCCATTTCTCGATGATGTAGTAGTTGAGCACCTGCGCTGTCGGCACATCGGCCTCCGCAATCTCGTATTTCGGGTTCTTCTCGGTCGAGCCGTTCCCCTTTGTGTAGTAAATGTCGAAGCGGTCGAGCATATCGCCCACCTTGACCTTGTACTGGTCGGAGAACACCTCTCTGCCGTCGAGGTATTCGTAAGCCGAGATGCGACCCTCGACCACCAGGCGCAGAATCAGGCGGAACAGGTTTTCCTGTCCGTCGGTGACATCTTCCGGGTAATAGAGCGGGGTATTGGCTTCGTTGGTGAGGTCAATCTGGCGGTAAATCTCGCGCATATATGCCAGGTCGGCATCATGGGGTTCCTTGTTTTCGAAGAAGGACTGCATGCGGTCGGTTATCACCGGGCCGCTTTCGGCTTTCTTCTTACGGTCGTTCTCGGAGCGTTTACGCACGCCGCCGGCAGATTCTACCTGCGCCACTACGGTGAGCGTAGCGATTAGGGCTGCTGCGGAAGCCAATACGATTTTGCGGGTGAGATTCATATATTCTGCTTTCTGATGTGTCTTGTTGTTGTTTGTAATTCGCCGGGGCCCGGTGTCAATTCAGCCTAACCTCCATCGGGGAGATGTCGCGGACTATCCCGTCCGGGCCTTTGGCCTTGATATTGGTGATGAAGAAGCTCTTGCCGGGCTTAAGCCGCTTGAACTGCTCGACCTGACGGGCTGAGAACGAGTTGCCGGCAGACACCTCTGGGATGCCGTTGCCCATCTGGTCGAAGAACACGGTTGAGAATGAAACTACGGAATACTGTATCTGCAATATGCCGTCATCGAGAGCCGCGCTCACGCCTCGGCAGCCGAGCAACGCGCCCTTGGAGATGCGCTTGGGCGTGCCCTTGTACTGGCCGTCGCCGATAGCGAGATATGCCGTCGGGTCGGGCAACTTGCGTATGCGGAACTTCATCGCGCCGACAGCCATGGTGCGGCCTTCGACCTGTGCGCTGACTGAAATGTCAGCCTCGCCGCCGACCTTGCTCACGCGGGCTACCCAAAGGTTGCCGTTGCGTGTGAGCGTGCCGTTGGAGATAGTGGCGGTGATATGCTCCATGGGGACTCCTGGGACGGAGATGCTTATCGGGTTGTCGATGCCGGCATACAGCACATTCATCATCGTCGGCGATATGGTCGCCATCGGCTCAATGACTGTATACTCGGAGGTGAACTCTCGTTTGAAGGGAGTGCCGTCAGCACCCATGACTTCAATGTAGCCGGAGAATGAGTGTGTGCCGAGCGCGCCGGGGACAAACTCATACAGGCCGGTATTGTTGTTGAGGCGTGAGCCGCCGATGTACACCACCGGCCGCTGCGCCGTGTCAACGGCAGCGAGGACTATCTGCGCGGAGTACTTGCCGCCACGGATAATCATGTTGCTCTTAGGTATGACGTATGCCTTCAACTCGTTGACACGCAAGTCGTTGGTTATATCAACATTGGAAATCAGATAGTTGTAGGCATCTGACTCGGCAGTGCGTATGTCGTTTTGCAGCTTGGTGAGCATGGTCACGGCAGCCACAGCAGGCATGTTGTCAAACGATTTCGTTTCCCAGGTTACCGGGCCGATGTCCCCCTTGGCAGGCTGCGCATCGAGAGTGAGCAGTTCACGAACAGACTGCTGGCGGGCAGTGTCGCCCACAAGGGGCACGACGAGGTCGCGAAAAGCGTGCACTTTCTCGCGCAGGCTTGCGCCACGGTGGGACAGGGGGTTGAGCATCACCTGCCCGGCAGCATTCAGGTCGTCCTCGTTCTTGAGTTCGAGCGGGTCATGGTCAGAGCCGTCCGCCTCGTTGACAATCATCCACTTGTACTGCTCGATTTCCTTGTACAGGGCATCGGCGGCGGTGTGTATGCGCGTGCCCTTCTCGTGCCACGGACCGGCCTTGCGCGGATTTTGCGCGAACAGCTCCTCGAGGTACTGGTACTGCAGTTCCGCCTTGCGCGAGACGTTCATGTTGGTGCGCTGCAGCCCCTCATGCACGAGCCTGAAGCCGTTCAGCACATCGCTCGAGACATTGAGGGCGAGCATCGCCGTCAGCACGATGTACATGAGGTTGATCATCCGCTGACGCGGCGACATCCTGGTAATATTGTTGTTGCCACCTGCCATAATGCGTCAATCGTTGGTGTCTGTGCCGGGGAAAGGGGTAGCCGGTTGCTGTCCGACGGGAGGCTGCTGCCCGCCCATCATGGGGTTGTACATATTGATGGTCATCGCGGTGATCATCTTCTCGTATACCTGGTTGAGCTGCTTCATGTAACGGGCCATCTTCTCGGTTTCCTCGCAATAGCGCGAGCTTTCGGCAGCCGACTTTTCGTACATGTCGCGTATGTCCTTCAGCCCACGGTTTACGCGGTCTATAGACTCGAGCTGGGAGGATATGCTCTTTAGCTGTATCTCGTATATGGTGTTCAGGCCGCCGATGTTGCGGTTGAGGTCTTCCATACGCTCAACATATCCGGTAGAACTCTGTGATATGCTCTCGGAGTTGTCCGTAATAGCGCGGTAAGACTGCAGGAGGACGCCGCTTACCTCGTTGAGGGCGTGGGTGGTCTCCTTGAGCTGGTTCATCTGTGATGAGATCTGCGACAGCTCGTCGAGGTATGTTGCGGTCGCGGTGGTCAGCTCTGCCATGCGGGAGAGCTGCTCGCTCGCGGCAGCCATTTTGGCAATGCTGTCACGCAGCGATTCGGTGTCCTCGGCTGAAAGTTCCACACCGGGGACAGCCGGCTGCGTTGCGGGGACAGCCTCGACAGGCTGCGCCTCCGCTTCGGGGGCATATTCGTCGGCAGAGTCATCCTCCTCGGCAACGCCGGGGTGATAGCCCTCGCCAGTCGCGAAGTCGGGACGGTCTTCAGGGTCTTTGCTGTCAAGCACGGGGAAGACCTGCTCCCACTCGTACTCACGCGGCGGACGGTCGAAGGCTGTCAGTATGAACATCAGCACCTCCGTGCCCATACCGATGATTAGCAGCTCGCTGCCCATGGGGAGGTGAAGGATTTTGAAGAGCGCGCCGAGGATGACGACGGCAGCGCCAATGGAGTATGCGAAATTGAAGAAGCGTTGGCCCTTCTGACCGTGGAGAAACCGCTCTATGCCGTTGGCAAATTTCTTTACTTTGACCATTTTGAGTTCAGGGGTTGAAGTGAGTGAGGTGAGAGGTTGTTATTTATTGTTGTTTCGCTTGCCGGTGCCACGAGCGAAGCCCACCTGCGAGCGGACATTGCGGAAGCCTATGTAGCTGCGCTGTTCGTTCTGGTATTCCCATTGGCGCAAGTCGCTGCGCAGGTTGGCGGCAACGTCCTTCCACGAGCCCCCGCGCACTATCTTGCGCTTCATCTTGTAGGGGTCTTCCTTGGCAGCATCGTACCGGTATTCGGGGTTGATGTCGGCGGTGAGGTTGTTTAGGCTTTCGGTGTAAGCCGTCGAAGTCCACTCTGACACGTTGCCAGCCATATCGTATAGGCCGAAGTCATTTGGCCGGAACGTACCTACGGGCGAGGTGATAAGGTGTCCGTCGCGCACATAGTCGCCCTCGAGCGGCTTGAAGTTGGCATAGAAGCAACCGCGCTCGTCCATGGGCAACATCTCCTCCCAGGGGTATGCGCTCTCGGAGTTGCCGGCACGTGCGGCGTATTCCCATTCCGCCTCAGTCGGCAGACGGTACGGCTCTATGACCACACCCTCACGGCCGAGCGAGCGTCGCAGGAACTCCGTGCGCCAGTGGGAGAAAGCGTTGGCCTGCTCCCAGCTCACGCCCACGACGGGATAGTTGTTGTAGCCGGCGTGTGAGAAGTAAAGGCGGGTGTACGGCTCATTGTATGCATTGTCAAAGTCGTTGATCCAAACGGTTGTGTCGGGATATATGTTGACAATGTATGTGTTGAGGAAATCATAGTCGCCCGTAAGCTGGCGCGTCACCGTCTCGCGGATGACAGTGCCGTCCTCGGCAAGATAAGCGGTGTCCTTGGAAATCACCGGGTTCTCGGTGGGCACGGGCTTGTCGGTATTGTATTCGCGCCGCGTCGGGTCGAGACGGTTCTTGCGCTGTGCAGCAGCGGTGTGGTTGAAAATCTCATAGCGGTAGTTGAGCTGGGTGGGGTCGAGTTCGCGCCGTCCGGTAATGGGGTTGGTTCGGTAGACGCTCTCGATGGCTCGCTGCTCGTCCTCGTTGGCGTTGCGCCAGGGGATGGGCTTGTTCCAGTTGAGGTATGGCTTTATGGGGTTGCCCTCGCGGTCCTCCTCGATTTTGTAAGCCTCGTTGCCGCCGAAAGCGGGGTCAGCGAGCCGCTCGCGGATAATCGAGTCGCGCACCCAAAACACGAACTGCTTGTATTTTGAGTTGGTCACTTCGGTCTCGTCCATCCAGAAAGCGTCCACGGAGACGGGGCGCGGGTTCTTGCGGACACCGAACACGGAATCGTCGGCTATCGGGCCCATGTCGTATGCGCCCCGGTCTACCAGCACCATGCCGTAAGGGGTCGGCTCGGCCCAGGAAGTGCCGCCCACGCCGGTGACTTCACCGCCGGCGGAAGAGCCGCGTGACGACATACAGGAAACCAGCATCGGGGTTGCCACACAAGCCACTGCTGCCAGAGGCAACCATTTAGTTATGTTCATGCTATGCTTGATTTTCATCTTCATATTCTAACGTGTCTACATGAGCCGTATGCTACGGTGTTTGTTCTTGTTCTTGCCGCTGAAATCCAGCTTGAGCTGGTAGCCCGCCACAAGCTCGTGGCTGCCGCTGCTCGCCTTGGAAATCGCCGACAACGGATAGTCGTAGGAGTATCCGAGGAAGAAGTTCTTGAATTCCGCGCCTACCATCACGCTCACCGCGTCTTTCCAGCGGTATCCGATGCCGAAGCGCAAGAACTTGTTGTAACGCGCTTGCACCGTCGCCTCGGCGGTGAACATGGCCAGGTCGGTTTTGACCAACACTGACGGCTGCAATTCAAATAACGTGTTTTTTATCTCAATATTGCTGCCGGCGGTGAAATAGAACATCCTCGGCACCTCTGTCTCAAACTGTTTGCTTTCTGTAGATTCGCTCCCCTCGATGCTCATGCGCACTGTCGGCGAGAGCAGGTGGAGCGCGCTTATGCCCGCATAAAAATACTTGTGGGTATACTGTATGCCAACGCCGAGGTCAAACACATTTCCCGACAAGTCCTGTGTCGGTATGGCCTCGTCGGTGCTCTCGTGGTAGTCGTCGCCGTCGGGTATCTCGACTTCCGAGCCCTTGAATTTCTGCGTGAAGAAACCGCCCTGCACACCGATGCTCAGCTCCCCCTTGAATACCTTCAGCTTATAGCTGGCCTGGATGTTCATGTCGAGGTTGGAGAACAGGCCCAACGATTCCTGAGCCATGTTCACTCCCAGGCCGATGCGCTTCTTGCCTATCTGCAGGGGGGATTCGGCGACGGCGAGGAACGAGCGCGGGGCATTGTCGATGCCGACCCACTGCAGGCGGGCTCCGCCGCGTATGCGCAGGTAGTCTGACGAGCCGGTCGCGCCGGGGTTGTAGAGCGTCGGCACAGCCCAGTACTGCGTCATCTGGATATCGGTCTGCGCCGATGCTGTGACAGCAGCGCACAAGGCCGTAAATATCATCACGAGGCGTGCCGCAAGGCTCTTTGTATGTGAGGCAGAGGGGATGGTCATTCGAAATAGAAGGTTATGACGCACATGTTTGATTTGACCTTGGCGAGGCCGTCGGTGATTTTCATCGTCTCGGGGTCGTCCACCAGGTCCGGTCGCTTATGCTTGAGCATGTCCGTAAGCCCGAAACAGAACTTGATTTCGGGATTGAGCTTGAAGAACGGCATATAGAAGTCAACGCCGAGACCCACGGTGAGGTATGCGCCTGCGGTCTGCATCTGCAGGTACTCGCTGCGGCGTTTGCTCACGTCAAACGACCCCATTGCGCCGAGGGTGACATACGGGCGCGTGTTGCCGAGGCGATCGCCGGAGATTTTCAGGTCAATGGGGACAATGACGTATGCGGTTTTGATGTTTTGCCGCAGCATCTCGCCCGAGTTCGTCTCGCGCATCTTGGCCGTCGCACCGCCGAAATACATGCCGGGGCTGAAACGCAGGTTGAAATACTTGTGCAGCCGCAGGTCGGCAAGCACGTTGACGCAGAAGCCCGGCGAGAGGTCGGGTATCTGTGTGCTCCACTGCTGTCCGTCTGGGGTGATGTTGCCGTTGTGCGTGAAGGCGAAGTCCTGAAAGAACCCGCCGACGGAAAATCCCAAGTGCCAACGTTTCTGGTCGGCGTATGGGCGGTTGTTCAGCTTGTCATTGCGCTGCGCCTGCACGGGCATGACAAAAGACGCCGCTGCCAGCAGTGCCAGCACCGTCCTCGTCAGGGTCTTGATGTGTCGAAACAGGCGTTTCATCAAACAGATAACGCCGCTCGGGTGCAAATATTGCACATTCAGGGCAATGCTTGGCGGCATATAGACGACTGCGGGCCCGGACAGTGATGTCCGGACCCGTAGTTTCTTGACAGGGTCAATCTGCGATTAGCCCTCTGTAATTGCGCCATTGGGGCAAACTTCAGAGCAGCTGCCACAGCTGATGCAAGTGTCCGGATCGATGTGATAGATGTCGCCCTCAGAGATAGCCTCGACGGGGCAAACGGGAGCGCAAGTACCGCATGCGATGCAGCTGTCACCAATTACGTAAGCCATAGTTGTTCGATTTTAGTTATTTGAGTTATTTAGAGTTTTGTCTTTTCCGGCACCGGTTTTACCCGGTGAAATTTGCTGCAAAGGTAGACCGAATTATCGAATGACACAATTTTGCGGCAAGAAAAATCGTTAATTTGTAATAGGTACAAATAAGGACAGTCCCGTTTCGGCGGCTTTTGACTAACTTTGCAACCGATATGGCACAGACAGACAACCCCCCGGCAATGCCGAGAATATCCATAATAACAGTGACGTACAACGCGGCGACCACCATAGGCCGCACAACCGCCAGTGTGCGCAGCCAGGACTACACCAACTTCGAGCATATCGTGGTGGACGGAGCATCGCGAGACAACACCCTCACAGTGGCGCGCCGCGAGGGCGTGGAGGGGCTGCGCATCATCAGCGAGCCGGACCGCGGGCTGTATGACGCTATGAACAAGGGGCTTGCGGCAGCACGCGGCGAATATGTCATCTTCCTGAACGCCGGCGACAAGTTTCACTCAACGGATACGCTGCGGCAGTATGCCGAGGCTGCGGGCGAGGGGGTTGACATAGTCTACGGCGACACGGTGCTGGTGGACGATTTCGGCACGGTACTCGGCCCGCGCCACCACTCCGCCCCGGCGGCGCTGACAGCCGACAGCTTCAAGCGAGGCATGCTGGTATGCCACCAGGCGTTCATGGTGCGCCGCAGCCTCGCGCCGCAGTATGACCTGCAGTACCGGTTCTCCGCCGACTATGACTGGTGCATACGCTGCCTGAAGCAGACAACGCCAGACCGCTGCGTCCGTCTCGGAGTGACGATAGACTACCTGACGGAGGGGCTTACCGACCGCAACCACCTCAAGTCGCTGCGCGAGCGCTTCCGCATCATGGCACGTCATTACGGCTTGGGGACGACGATACTCCGCCATGTCGGCTTCGTGCCGCGACTGATGTGGAGGAAAATAAGCCGTTGAGGGTGGCGCAGTTGACAATTTTTGCTAATTTTGCAGGTGGAAAAACCATAGCACACACCCGATGAGCACACCGGACAGAATATCATTGTCGCAGCTGACCGCGAGCGCAAACCACATATCAATGGAGCAGGACATCGCCATTGCACGGCTTCAGGACGAGACGTACGAGGATGTCAACTTCCCTTTTCGCTTTGACGGCCTCGTCATCGGGCTGGTGTCGTCAGGCCACGGACGCATCGGCATCGACCTGCGTGAATACAAGATAAAGCCCGACACCGTGTTGGTGATACACCCGCGCAACTATGTCTATTACGCTGACGGCGAAGACATAGCCATGGACATAGTGGCATGCTCACGCGAGGTGGCGGAGAACGTGCTGCCGAAGCTCACCGACGTGATGCCGCTGCTGATGCACCACCGTTCGGAGCCGGTAGAGGAGCTGACGCATGAGGACGCGGAGTCGCTGCGCGAGTTCTACAAGTTCCTCCACAAGGAAATAAACGGCATCCAAGGGCCGTTTCACAAGAAGAAGATGATGAGCCTGCTGCAGGCCGCCCTGTTCGAGATGATGGACATACAGTGCCACCGCCAGCAGGTGACACGCCAGTACAAGACGCGCAAGGAGGAGATCATGGCGAAATTCATCCTGCTCGTCAGTGAGAATTTCCGCGAGCAGCGGCAGGTAAGCTTCTATTCCGACCAGCTGTGCGTCACTTCCAAGCACCTCTCTGCGGTGGTCAAGGAGATAAGCGGACGCACCGCCGGCGACTGGATAGAAAACTATGTGACCGTGGAGGCAAAAGTGCTGCTGCGCTCCACAGACATGACAATCCAGGAGATAGCCTCGCGCCTCAACTTCTCCAACCAGTCGTTCTTCGGAAAATATTTCAAGCACCAGACAGGCTTGTCGCCGACTGAATACCGCAAGCGGGAGAATTGACCTCCTGCTCGCGCAAACCCAATAACACTGAACTGATTATGCTACACATCGACGTAAGAATAATAAACCGCAGCCACCATGCGCTGCCGCAGTACGCCACCCGCGGCGCGGCCGGAATGGACTTGCGTGCATATCTGCCAGAAGCCCCCGTGACCATACGCCCCGGCGAGAGGGCCTTGATACCGACAGGGCTGTACATTCAGCTGCCAGAGGGATTTGAGGCGCAGATACGCCCACGCTCTGGCCTCGCCCTGAAGCACGGCATAATGGTCGCCAACTCCCCGGGGACTATCGACTGCGACTACCGTGGCGAGATACGGGTAATCCTGCTCAATGCCGGACGAGAGGACTTCACCATAGCCGACGGCGAACGCATCTGCCAAATGGTGGTCAAAGAGTATGTGCGCGTAGACTGGTTGGAAACGGATACACTCGATGACACCGAGCGTGCCGGCGGCGGCTTCGGACACACAGGAGTGTCATAAACGCCAAATAAAGACACAATCACACCATAAACAAACTGTTACGTTGAAAAACCTGAGAATACTGCTCACCCTGTTGCTGGGGTGCATGATATGCGGCATCGCCGCTTCTGCCGTGGATGCCGACAGCCGCCGGCAGAAAGCCCGCCGCTTCTATATGGAGGGGATACGCCTGGAACATACCGGGGACGATGCCTCTGCCGGCGAGATGTACCGCCGCGCATACGAGACCGACACCTCGTACAGCGAGGCAGCATACGCCTACGGTTCAAGCCGTCTGGTGACGAAGCTCGACACGCTGCAGTCGCGCACGGAGCTTCTGCGCTCGTTCGACATGATACGCAGCTTTGTGGACAAGTATCCCGACGACAGCAACGAGGCGGAATTCTACGCGCTGCTGGGGCAACTGCTTGACACGCTGCCGGAGTCTGCCCGTGTGCTAGAGCGGCTGTACATTCGCCAGCCCGACCGCCCTGAAATACTCATTGCCCTCGCTCGCATATACAACGGCATGGGAGAGCTGGGCAAGTCCATCGCCGCTCTTGACTCATTTGAGGCTCACGGCAAAATGGACGACGAAATCGCCGCCACACGTCTCAGCATGCGCATCGAGCAGGGCGACACTGCCGGGGCTAAGGCAGACATGAACAGGCTGCTGAACAAATACCCAGCGGACATAAAATACCAGGTCCTCAAGGGGCAGCTGTACGCCTTCATCGAGCAGCCGGATTCAGCTGTTGCATGGCTGCAACACGTAGAGCGCGAAGACACCGCCTCGGCTCTTCCCAAGCTGGCTCTCGCCGACATCTACAAGGAGCGCAACGACTCGGTCAACTATGACAAGATGATATACGGCGCGCTGCTCACCGAAGACCTAGGCATGGAGGACAAGGTCTCCATACTCACAGACTACCTGCAAGACCTCATCTCGGAAAAGCAAGACACTGTGCGCGGCAACTACCTGTTCCGCGTCCTCAACGACCAGTACCCCCACGAGCCGGAACTGCTCGACCTCGCAGCCCGGTACAACGCCGCCAAGGGAAATCCCATTGCCGCCATTGAGGAGATACGCTATGCAATAGACCAGGACCCGGACAACGCCGACTATTGGCAGCAGCTCATGTCATACCAGATATTCGCCAACCGTTGCTATGCCGCGCTCGACACGTACGATGAGGCGCAGGAACACCTCTCGGATGTGACCGACCTGAAATTCCTGTACGCCGTAGCCGCGCAGACCATAGGCGACTATGACACTGCCGTAGGCGTGTACGAATCGCTGATACACGCCATGGTGCCAGACCTCAGCTGCACAGACTCGATAGACAAGTCGAAACTCCGCAGCCTCGAGTATTTCGATCTGTACAAGCTGAGCGGCTACTACACCAGCATCGGCGACATCTATTTCATGGCGGAACGCCTCGACGAGGCTTTCCTCGCCTACGACAATGCCCTCGCAATATTCCCCGACAACGCTCTGGCTCTGAACAATTACGCCTATTTCCTCGCCATCGAGGGGAAAGAGGAAGACCTGCCACGCGCTGCAGAGATGAGCAAACGCAGCAACGAACTCGTCACGGACAACGCCACCTACATGGACACTTACGCATGGATTCTCTTCCTGCAACACGACTACACCACCGCGCTGCAATACCAGTCGGCTGCTGTCGAGAAGGCTGATGCCGACGGGGAGCAGAGCGCAGACCTGTATGCCCACTACGGCGACATCCTCTTCATGAACGGCAAGCCTGACGAGGCTCTCTCCTACTGGAAGAAAGCACTCGAGACCAACGACAACGAACTGAAAGAGAAGGACATCAAGCTGCTCAAGAAGAAAATCGAGCACAAGACGTTCTTCTACGAATAACATACTCCTCTCAACATGAAAAGACTACTGAACATATTCCTGTCGCTGCTTTTCATTGCGTCCGCGACACCGCGCATGGCGGCGCAGGACAACGACGGCTTCCAGCCCGTGCGCCTCGACGAGAAGGCGGAGCGCAAAGCCGCCGCCAAGATAACAGCGTATTACGACGACTGGAAGACCGTCACCCTATCGGGCAAGCTGCACATTGACGGTCTGCCCATTTCCCCGTCCGCCAAAATATACATGGAACGCGGCAAGAAGCTCGTCATCTCGCTGCGTGCGCCCCTGCTCGGCGAGGTCGGCACACTCGAGGCCGACAGCGAGCAAGTCACCATAGTCAACAAGATGAACAAGACCTATTGCCGCGAGAACATATCCGCGCTCGTGGCAGAGCTCCCGGTGACGATTTCTGACCTTCAGGACATCTTCCTCGCACGAATATTCCTGCCCGGATACGGCACTCTCTCGACAGACAACTACATGTATGCCGACTACTACACCTGCGACGACACGGAGGGGTGGTTTCTCGTCCCCGTGACACAGCCAATAGAGTATGACGTGACATGCGCGTTCAACACCTACGCCGACGGCCGCACCTCGACCATTTACGTCACAACGCTCGACAAGCAGAACCAGGCGACCGCCGAGTATACCTACGAAAAGAAGAGCACCGAAATCGACCTGACCATCCGATGCAACTCCAAGGACCGGAAATTCGGGATCTCGGTCAATTCTACAGACTTCGGCGGCAAGCCGGTCAAGGCGACAGAGATTTCGGGGAAATACCGCAAGGTGGGGCTGAAGGAATTTTTCAAGCAGATGATGTGACAATGGCATGAGGATAAGCGGGCATGACATTTCCAGGTGTGCCGCCGTAGGCGTATTGCTCACGGCAGCCGTCTGTGTCATCGCGCAGAAACCGGCCACATCATCACAAGCGCAGCGGCAAAGCCGCGAAACACAGCAGGAGATACAGCGAACCAAGTCACGCATCTCGGACAACGAGAAGAAAGTGCGCCAGGGGCTGTCCGACCTGCAACGCATTGAGGGGGAGATTGCCGACTGCCAGAAAACAATCGACGATACTGAGGCACAAGTACGCTCACTCGGCCAGCGCATCAACACCCTTTCAGGGCAGATAGAAGAGAGCCAGACACGCCTCGAGAAGTTGCGTGCCGAGTATGCCAAGGCTGTCCGCAAGATGCACCGCGCCCGCAACCGGCACTCCATGCTGGCATTCATATTCTCAGCCAAGTCGTTCAACCAGGCCGTCCGGCGGCTGCGGTATCTGCGCGAGTTTAGCGAGTGGCGGCAGAAGCAGAGCGACCGCATCACCGAGCAGCTGGCCGTGCTGCGCTCGCAGCAGGAAGAGCTGCGAAACGCGCGCCAGCAGAAGGACAAGGCTCTCATAGCCGGCCGAAATGCGCGTGAGACCATGCAGCTGCGTCACGGCGAGCAGAAACAAGTGGTAGAGGAGCTGAAACACCACGGCGACGAGCTGAAAGCGCACCTCGCACAGAAACAGCACGAGGCTGATGCCCTAAAACAGCAGATTACCGCCCTCATCGCGCAGGAACAGGCCAAGGCGAAAGCCGAGGCTGAGCGGAAGGCTAAAATAGAGGCTGAGCGGAAAGCGAAAGCGGAGGCTGACAGAAAAGCCAAGGCTGAACGCGAGAAGGAAAAGCAGCGTCAAGAACAGCAGAGAGACAAGCAGAAACAACAGCCCTCGCAGCCGAAGGCCGACAAGCCAAAGAAGAAGACTCCCTCGACTGGAGAAAATCACGGCAAGAAACCTGACGGCAAGGACTATGCACGCGCCCGGGGCAGGAAGCCGCGCCAGAACCCCAACCAGCAAAGCAGCACAGCCTCCGCACCCTCTGCGGCTGGGTTTGCCGCAATGAAGGGAAAACTGCCGCGCCCGGCCAACGGCTCGTTCCGCATCACCTCCCCATTCGGCAGGCACCCGCTGCCTGACCTGCCGCACGTCTCGTATGACAACCCGGGCATCAACGCCGAGGTGTCAGCCGGAGCGTCCGCAGTAGCCGTATATGCCGGCACTGTGCTGGAGATACGCAGCCTTCCTGGCTACAACACCATAGTCGTCGTCAGCCACGGCGATGGATACTATACCATTTACGGCAACCTCGCCTCCGCAGCCGTGGGCAAGGGAGAGAGCGTGAAGCCCGGGCAGGACATCGGACGGCTCGCCAGCGACCCTGACGGCGGCAACCGCGCCATGATACACTTCGAGGTATGGCACAATTACGACAAACTAAACCCCTCGCAATGGATAAGGTGACTTCAGACTGCTGGACTTTCGAGCCGTACACGCCGCAGATGCGCGGCGTGTGGGACGAGCGCGTTGCCTCATCTCGCAACAGCACGTTCCTGTTCCGCCGCGACTATATGGAGTACCACGCCGACCGTTTCCGCGATGCCTCGCTGCTTGCCTACCGGCGCGGCAAGCTGATGGCGATGCTGCCGGCTGACATAACCGCCGATGGCACTCTCCGCTCACACGGCGGACTGACCTACGGGGGGTGGATTTTGCCCGATGCTCACCTTGACGGCGACGACGTGCTGTCGCTCATGTCGCAATGGGTGGACTATTGCCGTGCCAGTCATATCCGCCGCATCGACTACCGTCCGCTGCCGCACATCTACCACCGCCGCCCCTCGCAGGAAGACATCTATGCCCTCTGGCGCATGGGCGCATCGATGTCTGCGTGCTGCCTGTCGTCGGTCATCGACTATGCCGACCCGGGGCAGTTCAACACCCTGCAACGGCGGCATCTGCGCAAAGCCTCGGCATTGCCCTACAAGATTGCCGAGGCGGCAGATGTAGCCCCGTTCCACGAGATGCTCTCCGGCTGCCTCGCACAGCGTCACGGTGCATCGCCTGCACATTCTTGCAGCGAGCTGCAGATGCTGCGCGACCGCTTCCCCGACAACATCCGCGTGTTCACAATCTCCCTCGGCGGAGAGATGCAGGCCGGAGTGTGCATGTACCTTACAGACACCGTCGCCCACACGCAATACATAGCCTCCACACCCGAAGGCCGCGCCGCAAACGCGCTGACACTGCTGTTCCGCCACCTCATCGACATGTTTGCCACCACACACCGGTATTTCGACTTCGGCACGTCAAACGAGGAGGGCGGCGCGATGCTGAACGCCGGGCTGATACGGCAGAAGTTCTCGCTCGGCGCGTCCGGCGTAGTCTATCCACGTTTCACCTTAGACCTATGAACAGCCGCGCCCCCCTCATCTCGGTGATTATGCCGGCATACAACGCCGCTGACTTCCTCGCGGAAGCCATAGAGTCGGTGCGCAGCCAGACTTTTGCCGACTGGGAGATGGTCATAGCCAACGATTGCAGCACAGACGGCACACCGGAAATAATAGACCGCTATGCGGCTCTCGACAGCCGCATACGCCGCGTAGACACGCCCCGCAACAGCGGACGGTGCCTTGAGCCGCGCCTCCTCGCCGCCAACAATGCCGTCGGACAATGGGTCGTTGCCATCGATGCCGACGATGCCATAGAGCCGGCATACCTCGACAAGCTGGTACAGCGGCAACGCGAATGCGGGGCAGACATGGTGCTGCCTGTGATGTACCGTATGGCAGCCGGCGAGCGGCCGTACCGCGCAGTGCCGGCAGAGGACTTCCGCCTCGACACTCTCATGCCCGGCCATGACGCGATGATGCTGACCATAGGCGACTGGAAAATCGGGTTCGCCGGAGTGCTGTGCCGCCGTGGCTTCTACCGCGAGGTCGGGCAGTCGCTGCCTGACGCTCCTGGGCAGCAGTTCCTCATAGAATATATGTCGCGTCTGCTGCTCGACCGTTCGCGGTATGTGGCATGGGCAGATGCCGCTTACTTCTACCGCGTCAACGACAACTCGGTGACACGCGCGCCGCGTGCCGGCAGACACGGCTACCTGCTCATCGACAAGCTCATATACGACTATTGCGCCCACAAGTACGGCGCAGGCAGCGACGGCGCAATAGCGGCAAGGGTTGCCGAGTTCCACCACCTCATTGACGTGATACGCTCGCACCGCGACAATCCCGAACACAACCCCGAAGAATATGCCTCTGTGGAGCAGCTCATACGCAACACATACCACCACATCGACTTCCGCATGGTGAAGCGCCACGTCAGCCCCCGATATTACCTCCTGATGCGTCTCGGGCTGCTCCCGGCACGGCTTTTCCTCTCGCTTTATGACAAGACAAAAGGGAGAAAACACATATAAGAGCATCCTCAAGGGGAACTCCATATTCGGCGGTATGCAGATGTTCCAGATACTCATATCGCTCGTCCGGGGGAAGTTTGTCGCCATGTTCCTCGGCCCGGCCGGCATGGGCATGGCCTCGCTGTTCACCGCCACCGCCGATACGCTGCAGCGGTTTGCCTCGCTGGGGCTGAACCTTGCCGTGGTGCGCGACGTGGCAGCGGCACGCGATGACAGCGACAAGGCACGTGAGGTCATAGTCGCTGCACGCCGCATCATCCTCCTCTCTGCGGTCGCCGGCGCGTTGATATGCCTTGCCCTGTCGTCAGTGCTAAGCACAGTCGCATTCGGCGACACCTCCAACACCTGGGGCATGATGCTGCTCGCCGCCGTGGTGCTGTGCACCATACTGTGGCAAGGCAAGATGTCTGTCCTTCAGGGGCTGCACCATATCAAGCCGCTGTCACGCGCCAACATCGTCGGCGGACTTGCCGGGCTGCTGGTGGGAGTGCCGCTGTACTGGCTGTGGGGAGCGTCGGGCATCGTGCCGGCTATGATAGTATACGCCGCAACAATGCTCGCCTTTTACTCTTACGAGACACGCCGATATGTCGATACGTCAGGGCTGCGCTTCAGCTGGGCGGCACACAAGCACCTGGTGCGCAGCCTCATACTCACCGGGCTGCTTTTCATGAGCGGAGACCTGATAGGCAGCGTATGCACACTCTCGCTCAACACATTCGTCAGATACATGGGAGGCCTCGCCGATGTCGGTATATGGCAAGCCGCCAACTCGCTCACCAACCAGTATGCCGCCGTCATATTCTCCGCAATGGCAATGGACTACCTGCCGCGCCTGTCCACGGCTATCGGCAACGGCGACCCGTTTGCGGGCATCGTCAACCGCCAGACCGAGATAGTCTGTCTGCTCGTCGCCCCACTCGCCGCCCTGCTCATACTGTTCGCGCCGCTGGCGGTGCATATACTCCTTGACGAATCGTTCCTCTCCGCCATACCGCTCATACGGCTCATGGCGTTTGCGCTGGTGTTCCGCGCAGCCATGTACCCGCTCGGCTATGTCACCATGGCGCAAAACAACCGCCGCGTGTTCTTCTGGCTCGAGGGCGTGGGATGCAATCTGCTGACACTGGTCATGAACGCCGCTGGCTTCCTGCTGTTCGGTGTCGAGGGCATCGGCTATGCCATGATACTCGACTCGCTGCTGTGCCTGTTCATATACCTTGCAGTTAACCGCCGCCTGTACGGCTTCCGCTTTGACAGGGGGGCAGTGCGTTGCATGGCAGCGGCAATGGCATCTGTCGGGGCTGCGCTCGCCGCCTCCCTCATACCCTCGCCGCTGTGGTCATACGCAGCCATGGCTGTGTTCACAGCCCTCGCGGCAGCTGTGGCAGCTGCAGGGCTGCGCCGCCGCCTCCGCCGCAAATAAAACAACGGAAAAACGTCAGTACATCAAGTGACGCTTCTGGGCGTTCTTCCAGCCGGCGCGGTATTGCTGGTCAGTGAAGTACACCTTCAGGTCGGCGCGGTACTCATAGTCAGTGAAATACACCTTCTTGTCGGCCTGATACGAATACTTGGTGAAATACCAGATGCCCTTGTTGTCGCGGGCGTCAGCCTGGTATTCGTACTTGGTCTTGTAGACCACCAAGTCTGCCTGGTACTCGTTCTTTACCACATACACCTTCACATCCGCCTGATACTCATAGTTGACGGAATACACCTTCTGGGCATTGGCATCCAATGCCGTTGTCATCGCCATCGCCATTGTTGCCGCGACGGCCAAGCATAGCCTTCTCATACTTTCGGGTTTAATGCGGATTTACACTTCAATTCTATTCCAACCGCGAATATAGCGAAAAAATCGGCACTGTGCAAAAATAATAGTAAATCATGCTCGAAAAATTTGTGTTACAGCCTTGGCTGTGTGTTTTTGCCTGTTTCCATGGGCATTGTTGCCGTTACGCGGATTTATTGCTAATTTTGCAGCCTGAAAGACCAGGATATGATTATGATCAAGAACAGGATAGGTTTGTCTGTAGCAGCAGCGACGCTGCTGTGTCTGTTGCTGTGCGCTTGCGGCGGCAGCGAATTCAAGGTGAAAGGCGACGTTGAGGGCGCGGACAACGCCCCAATAGTAGTCGAGAGAGCCGGCAGTTCCGGCTCGTGGATAGTCATGGACAGCACACGCACCGACGGCTCGGGGCACTTCTCGATAAGCATCGCCGCCCCAGCCTCGTCCGAAATATACCGCCTGCGCAACGGCGACGAGTTTGTATATTTCCCCATCGATTCCATAGAGACTGTGACAGTGCACACCACAGCCCGCAGCTTCGGACGCGGCTACCGCCTCTCCGGCTCAGACAATGCCGTGGCTATGGCACGCTTTGACAGCCTGCTCAACACGCTGCCGGCAAATGCCGACAATGCCGCCCGCGATGCGTTCAAGCGCACTGTCTACAAAGAGTTTATCGCCTCATCTCGCGGCAGCATCGTCAGCTATTACATATTGACAAAAACCGTTGACGGCCGCCCCTTATACGATGGCTCGAACCCGGTGGATGCAAAGTATTTCGCCGCCGTGGCTACGGCCTTCGAGCAGTACAAACCCGGCGACCCGCGCACGGAGATGCTGAAAAACATCTCACTGCGAGCCATGAGCCGCGCCAACGCTGCCAAAGGACATGAGCGTGTGGTGCATGCGACGGAAGTCAAGGCTTTCGAGATTGACCTGCCTGATGCCAAAGGCACGAAACGCCAGCTCACCCCCTTGCTCGGCCGGGGCAAGCCGGTGATACTCGTGTTCACCGCACTGACAGCCAAGGGCGCGCCGCAGTACAACGCCGAACTGAAGAAGATATACGATGCCGGACGTGCCGACATATACATGGTGGGACTTGATGCCGACCGCTACGGGTGGCGCGACGCAGCAGTCAACCTGCCTTGGACCAACGTATTCGCAGTTGACGGAATGGACTCCCGCTTCCTCATAGACTACAATGTCACCGCAATTCCTACGGGCTTCATCTTCAATGCTGCCGGCGACCTGGTCAACCGCATTGAGGATGTCACGAAAGTATCGTCCATGCTTTGATATTAACATAAACCTGACATAAACACCGTTTGCAGGGCATTGCGATGCGCCTCGGCTTCGTTCCGCCGCAGTCATGATGCCCTCTTCATTTTTCTTTACCATGAAACACACTCTATTCTTGCTCGCCGCGCTTGTTGCGGCATCCGCGCCCTCAGTGTCTGCACAAGACACCGACGAGCCTAAACTGGAGTTCAGCCCCACAGGGCGGCTGCTGCTCGACGGCGCTCTCTACGCCTCGCCAGACAAGGAGGCGTTCAAGGACGGCCTCGCCATCTCCGAAATCCGCCTCGGGACCAAAGCCAAATACGGCAAGTGGGACGCGAAAATCGACATAGGTTTTGCTTACGGCAAGATCGGACTGAAGGACATATATGTGCAGTACAATTTCGATGAGTCCAACTTCCTGCGTGCCGGCTCGTTCATCCACCACTACGGATTGCAGAGCACGACAAACGCCTCAATGAAAATCTCTTACGACCAGCCTACGGCTGAATCCGCTTTCACGACAGCGCGTCTGCTCGGCGCAATGTATGTGCACAGCGCAGACAAGTACCTCGCCACCATTTCCGCCCATGTCGAGCCGCAGTCGGTGATACTCACCCCCAACCAGCTCGGGCAGCAGGGCTACGGCGTGCTGACACGACTTGTCGCTCACCCTGTGCATACCGGCGGCAACGTGGTACAGTTCGGCATCTCCGGAGGCTTCGCCTCGCCCAACACTTCCGGAGACAACAAGGGTCACAACGTATTCACCTTTGCCGCCAACTTCCCCACGCAAGTTGACAAGGTGAAAGCCCTCGACGCGACCATGGACAATGCCATGAACCTCTGGAAGTTCTCGCCCGAGCTGCTCCTGTCCACCGGACCGGTAGCCCTCGAAGCACAGTACTATTTCAACCGCGTCAACTTCCGCAACAACCTGCACAGCTTCACCGGCATGGGCGCATACGCCATGCTGCGCGGTCTGCTCACCGGCGGCGCGTACAGGTACTCCGTCAGCGACGCTTGCCTCGCCACCCCTTCCAAGGGGGAATGTGAGCTGGTGCTCGGCTACAGCTACACCACCCTCAACGACAAGAAAGCGCAGTACATCGAGGACGGCAGAGTGTTCTCCGGCATCTATGGCGGCAACGCCAACACCCTCTCCGCTACGCTCAACTACTACATCAACAAGTATATGCTCGCCCGTCTGAACTACACGTATATGCACACGTTCAACAATGCGACATTCAATACTGACCTGAACATATTCCAGGTGCGTCTGCAGTTCCTCTTCTGACGCATACCACCATACGACATACGGCATTTATTGGCTGCGCCGGCAACTTCGGCGCAGCTTTTCTCATGCCCTGCCGCCGACGGCGTGCCGATGCCCGCCGCACGCTGTTCCATGCCCTGTGGCGCGAATTCATAGCAATTGCTTGTTGTATTTCCTCGAAATCTGTTGTATTTTTGCGTTTATCAAAAAATACAACACCAAATACAACAAATCTCCTCCCCTTTTCGCCTACTTTTGCGCAATCATTAACCCGAAAATCAACAACAAAATCATGAAACGGATTTCATTGCTTGTCAGCGCAGGGCTGCTGTCGCTCGTGGCGGCGGCAGGTTCGCAAGTCCCCTACACCTCCGAATTTACGGACGGCTGGACTGTCGTCGATGCCAACGAAGATGGCATAAAATGGGGCAACGTTCAACTGGACTATTACGGCAAACGGGACACTGGATGTGAGAACGGAGCCAAAATCCTCACAAACTCCAATTACAGCAGCGACGACTGGATCATCTCGCCGGCCGTCACTCTCACAGCCGGCAAAAAGTACAAAATTGTGTTCTGGGACGCCCACGGATCGTGGCTGGAGTCATTTTCTCTCCATGTCGGGCGCACCAACACAGTGGCTGGCATGAATGCCGGCACCACTCTCAAAGAATACAAGAAGTGTAATTCTTGGGAGGCTAACGCCGTCTCATTTACCCCGACACAGAGCGGCGACTACTACTTCGGTTTCCACGCAGCCTCCAGGTCGCGATGCTCCGCAATTTCATTGACTGGCTTTCAGGTGAAAGAGTTCAATGTGACACCCTCCCCCGTGTCCTGGTTCAGCATTGTCCCGAGCGCGGGCTTCGACCAGAACGAAGTCGGGCTGCAGTGGCTGCTGCCGACCAAGGATACCGACAGTGCGGCGTTTATCGACGGGCTGTCCGTCAGCAAGGTTTACATCTACCGCGACGACGTTCTGGCGCAAACGCTCACTGGTCCTGCTACATCATGGGCTGACACCGCAGCAACCGGTTTCACCCCCACAGACCATAAATACGGGGTCGAAGTGGAAGTGGACGGCAACCGCAGCACGCGAGTCGAGTTCCAGTACACCCACAACCCCACTGCCACCTCCGATTTCTACAAGTCTGATTTCAGCGACCCGGGGTGGACTATCATCAACGCCAACAATGACGAATCTACATGGGGTTTATGCACCACCGAGTGGCGCTATGCCGACACCGGCTACGTCCAAGGAGCAGAATTCAGGACATACAGCTACCCCGGAGATGACTGGATCGTTTCCCCCGCTGTAAGGCTTACCGCTGGGCATGAATACAAGGTGCGCTTCTGGCACATCGAAGGTCAGAATAGCTATCTCGAAGACTTAACCCTGTACGCCGCGCAGACACCAACCGTTGCCGGATTGAAAGCAGGCAAAGTCATGATTGACATCAAACAATCGTTCCGTGACACGTGGGCCAAAGAGGTCATATCATTCACACCGACAGAAACCGGCAACTACTATTTCGGTTTCCACGCACACTCGTCTGCCACCTACCACACCACGTACATCACGGGGCTTGAGGTGTCCGTAGACATTCTCACCCCCGCCAAGGTCTCCGGTCTCACCGTCAAGCCGGCTGCCAGCCGCGCCATCGAGGCCAATCTCTCATGGACGCTGCCCGCCAAGGACGCTGACGGCGCAGACCTCCCCGCAGGAACCGCAATAAGCAACGTCTACGTATACCGCGACGATGTGCTGGCACAGACACTGCCCGGCGACGCTTCCTCATGGACTGACAACGCCGCCAGCGGGCTGACCGAAGGTGCTCACACATACGCCGTCGAGGTGGAACTGAACGGCATACGCAGCGCACGCAGCATCGTCCGCGTCCCCTACATCGGCCTCATCGAGACACAGACGCTGCCTTTTGACGCCGGCATCGCCTCGATGACCGAAGAGCATTTCAACAACTACTACGCTCCATTCCGGGGTCCGGGAGCGACATTCACAGGCGACTGGGAACTGTACACCGACAGCGAGACCGGCACAGACATCCGCCTCGCAGCTGCCAACATATACGACAACTGGCTCATATTCCCCCCCTTGGCGTTTGACCAACCCGGCGTGTATGTGCTCAACACCACTCTGATGCACTTCGACGGCTGGTGCAGCACGGAGACAGAGGTATACCTCGGCAGTGGATATGTTGCCGACGGATACACTCGCAAGCTCGACTCTTTCAACAACATCCAGAAAACTCCGACCGAAAAGACCGTGTATTTTGAAGTTACCGAACCTGGGACTTACAACATCGCGATACGCGGCGCAGGGCCTTCTGCCGGCTCCTCCCCCCTGCGCATCTGCGCCCTGTCCGTACACCGCTCCGTCGTCATGCCGGCTGCCGTTTCCGACCTCACAGCGACAGTTACCGGCGACAGCAGCGTCTCGCTGGCATGGACCAACCCGACGCTCGACAATACCGGCAAGGCTCTGTCCGGCAACCTCTCCAAGATTGAGGTGACGCTCGACGGCACACTCGTCAGCACGCTCACTGCGGAAGCCGACATGACTCCCGGCAATGCTGTCAGCTGCCAGCTCGAAGGCGTAGGCATCGGCATCCACGAGGTGAAAGTAATCACATACCTCGGCAACGACGCTTGCGACACACCCGCATCCGTATGGACAGCGTGGGTAGGAGACAAGACCCAGACACTCCCCTACAGCTGCGACTTCTCAGACAGCCGCTACTTCTCGCTCTGGTCAACTCACAACAACAATAACAGTGGCGCGGAATGGAAGCTGTCTGACAACGGCGGCGCAATCCTCGACACAAACACGTTCATCTTCACCGACCTGGACTACACTCTCCTCTCCGCGCCGTTTGACCTCGTCGCAGGACACTGCTACAAGTTCTCCATCAGCGAGAGCAGAGGCCGCCCCGACTTCTCGCTCAATGTCGGCATCGTGCCCGCCGGCGGCCAGCAAACAGACATCCCCGACCCGCAGTCGCTGCTCATGCACGGCGACGGCTCGGCGGTGCAGCACGACTTCTACATCGTCGCTACCGAAACAGGCAAGTTCTCGTTTGCTGTCCAGGCAAAAGGCCGGTATATGTACGACGACGAGTACTATGACGAAATCATCATCAGCAAGGTCGAAATGGCAGACATCCCCTACATACCGGATGCTGCCCAGATGTTCACGGTCAGAGCATACCCCAACCACCAGCTCATCGCCGAACTGATATGGCAGAACCCCACGACGAGCAGCATCGAGGGCATGCAGCCCATAATCACGAAAGCGGAGATATACCGCAACGACGAGCTAATCAGCACCTACACCGAAAACCTCGCCCCCGGCGGCTACGCTGCATACATTGACGATGCCATACCCGAAGCCGGTGTATACGCATACAAGGTCAAGCTATACAACAACGACCAGACCCGCGACGAGTTCGGACATGCCTCCTCCGGCGGCACTTGGTTCGGATACCTCGAAGTGCCTTACGAGCCGGCAGACTTCTACGGCTGGATGAACCTCAACTCATCGGGTACAGGCGGACCCTCTTGGAAATTCGACGGCGACACGGCAAGCATCGCTAACACCAAAGATAACAGCGAAACCAACGCACGCCTCACCACACCGCCTATCAACACCGTTGCCGGCGAGAAATACCTCATCTCCGTACTTCCTGCCACCGATGCCGGCAATGCGCCCTACGACATCGACGTATACCTCGAAGGCTCTGGCATGAACAAGAAGATAGGCACCGTCACCTGCGCTGCCCCCGAAAGCCAGGCTGAAACCGCCGAGTTCAAGCTGCTTGCCGTAGAACCCGAAACGTCTACGCAGAGCGACGAACCGGCAGACGAAAATGCACGCATCGAGTTCAACGCCGGCTTTGTCCAGGTGACATTCCACGCCCACCAGAACGGCAAGGGACGCTTCAGCGGCTTCCGTTTCGTCATCGACCCGGAGACAGGCATTGACGAGGCTGTCGCAGCCAACGGCATACGTCATATCGGCGATACAATCCTCTTCCCCAATGGTGCGACCGACATCACCCTCGCCACCGTCTCGGGACAGGTACTGCGCCGCTGCGCAGCAGCCGACAGCATCGACCTGTCACAGCTCGCACCCGGTGTATACATCGTCTGCTGCAACATTGACGGCAAGCGTGCCGCACTCAAAATAGCAAAATAACAGCTCACCTGCATCCATAACAAAGGGGCTGTGCCAAACCCAAGGCACAGCCCCTTTTTGTGTATCTTAACTGTCCGCTGCAACGGCGTTGCAGACCCCGCGTCGTAACTTTGCACCGTAAAAACAAAACAACAACGCCAACAAGATTATGAAACGCTCAACAATGAAAATGACGATGCTGCGGACCATGGTCCGTCTCAAGTTCATGCAGTCCACATGGTTTGTCTACGCTATCGGGACAATCCTGGTGGCATTGCAGCTGCGGACACTGCTGCTTGCAGGTCACTGATACGGACTTCTCGGCTGCGCGGCTGCGCGGCTGCGCAGCCTGACGGTGACGGCTGATTGACGGCAACGGCTCGTTTCCCGTCTCTCTTTCGGCATTGCAGACTCCATTCGGCTAAGCAATGGCTTCGGCTTCATTAGGCTCGGCTGCGCGACAGAAATCTATCACGGCTCGCATTTGCACAGGGGGAGGGACGCGGAATATGCGCCACTCCCCCGATGCAGCGTATGGACAAAGCAAGAATGTTGCTACGCCCTTATGTTGACAGCGTTGTTCTCGGCAATCAACGCCTGTAACCCGGCGAGTTATCGAACTTGCAGCGGCATTTCGGGCAGGTATACCAGTATGCCGGCGTGCAAATAGAGTCTTTCCAGTAAAGGTTGGAGGCGCTGTCGCCGTCCGGGGCGACAACTGTGCCGCAACACGGACATGACTTCGAGAATTTCTTGTCGGCAATAGCCTTGCCGCATTTCTTGCAGAGCATCAGAAACCCGTATGACATCGCTCCTACTATTATGAATCCTAACATGATTGTATTGGTGTGTTATCGTGAATAGTTTGTTTTGACACTGCAAAATTAGTCAGCCGGCGAGGGGTGTGCCGCATTTTTGCAATGTTGCGGCACTGCGTCTCCGCATCTCCGCATCTGGCAGTGCTAAGGCCGCACCCTGCACCCCGCTGGAACCTTCCTGCTCTGCCTCGCCAGCCGAAGTCTGTGTAAAATGTACGCTCGCTGAAAATTTTTTAGTGCAGACGTTTGGAAAATCAATAATAGTTGCTAACTTTGCATCGTCATAGCCCGAGCTGAAAGCCCGCAGGGCAGGGGAGGGTTGACACGACATATTATGCAAAGGCGTAACTGTACGCTTTGGTTTTGACTTATCTGAATCTCGCAAATTCATGAAGTATCTGTCAGGAGCAAAGCAACGGGAACGCCCTATGAGATGTAATCAATGGATTCTCCGCTGCATGGCAACCTATGCCGTGTGGAGGAGGGTGCGACAGATACATCGGCGTGGGGCTTTCAGCGTTGCTCGTTTTGGCAGATAGGGCAATGCGAGAGCCCAGATAAGTGGAACGAGTGACAGGACTGGCTCCACGTTTTTGTTTATATATACTTGTATTTGGCACAGCAGGGAGTCGGCTGCGTAGACAAAAGAAATGATACAGCAACTTCAATTGCCTGAATGGTTGGATGAGTGCATATTTGGTGATTTGGGGGCGAAATATTGCCGGTCCAATTCCGATATGCAGGTCATCGACTGGGACAAAAATGACATGCTCAATTATTTGGGCACATATTTCCCTCGCAGTTACGCGGAGGCTTACTGTATCTATTCTGATTATTTCCGGAACAACATTGACGATTGGAAAAGCCGTGATGAGCTGTCGGTGTTTGATTTCGGATGCGGCACAGGAGGCGAGATTGTCGGTCTGCTGATGGCCGTCAACGACAATTTGCCTAATGTAAGGGCTGTGTCTGTCCTTCCCTTTGACGGAAACCAAGTTGCCCTTAGGCTGTTTGAAAAGGTTGCAAAGCGGCTGAAGGCTCATATCTCGTTTGAATTGAGATACAGCGTATGTCCTTTTGTGGTGGAAGACTTCTATGACTTGAGAACCCTCGACGCAGTGCTTGACAAATATGACATCATCATGTCGTTCAAGGCGATATGCGAGTTCGTTTCAAAGGAACGATTTGAACAGAGCAATGCTTACGCTCGTATCAGCAAGTGCTTGCTCCCTCGGTTGAACCTCGGCGGCATTATGTTGCTTGTCGATGTCACGACATATTCAAGCGTGTCGCAGGAGTGGCTGCCAAGGATGATAGACAGCGGCCTGGCGCAGTCGGAAGCTGTTATAGCAGGTCGAAATCCGGGCTATAACCAATCATTCTATGTCTCTCATTCTCATTGCAAAGAGGACAGGAGCAAAGTGGCATGGAGGATAATAACCAACTAAATCAGAAAGCATGAAAAAAGACTGGATGGTAAAAGAGTCCGAATTGGACGATGACCAAATCAGAGTACTGTCCGCGACCTTGGATAAATCCTGTGTTGTTTCAGGATGTGCAGGGAGCGGGAAGTCTGTGTTAGCCTTGATTAAGGCTCAACGTATTCAAAAAGAACGTGGTGGCAATTATGAGATAATTGTCTATACCAAAGCCTTGTGTCAGTACATGAATTCAGGCAGAAAAGAATTGGGGCTTAAAAATGACATATACTATCATTGGGAATGGACCAATAAACATCATCGTCCGTCCGCTGATTATGTGATCGTTGACGAGATACAGGATTTCACACAGGAGGAAATATCCGAGTTTATCAATGCGACAAAGAAAAACTTCTTTTTCTTTGGAGACACAGCACAGTCAATCTACGAGGGTCTAAAGGACACGTTGTCTGTCGAGGCAATAGGGTATATGTTACCGATGTCTCAAAGACCAAAGGAGTGGGGCTTGTATCGCAATTACAGGCTTCCAGTATCAGTGGCGAGATTTGTGCAAAATGTCGGGGTCGGGTTGCCTGAGTTCGAGGAAGCCATATATAAGAGCCCGATACGGAACACCGTTCCATACGTTTTGCAGTATGGAAATACTCAAGAGCAAATCGCAGCAATAAAGCGAATCATCAACCGCAATGATCTCGAGGACGTTGCAATATTGCTTCCGGACAATGAAAGCGTTAAGCAAGTGAGTTCATATTTGACGAACATGGATGTAAACCATGAACTGAAATATCAAGACTCAAATAACTGGCACAACAATGTTGAAAATCTGAACTTCAATACAACTAACCCGAAAGTGATGACATATCACAGCGCAAAGGGATTGCAGTTCGAGACTGTATTTCTGCCGTGCGTCAACAGTTCTGCAGAAAGAAACCGAAAGGCTCTGTATGTAGCTATGACACGTACATACAAGGATTTATATGTCATGTACAGCGGTTCAATGCCTGATGTGTTGAGAAGAATCCCAACCAGTCAATATAAGACTGTTGAGCCGGGCAAAGAATCAATTGAGGACATCTGAAAAAATCCAATGATGAAGAAACTGTATATCCCTACATCTTCGCTGAATTTCAACAATATATTGTCCAGCGAAAGCATCTCGCCGAGGTCATTCTATGAGTGGAGGGGATTCGGCTACCGCCGTTGGACGGCGATACCAGAGAATGATAATGAAAACGTGATTTTGCTCTATGAGACTCCGTTTTCATTTGATCGTCCGATAAGCGATGTCGAAGACCACCCGATGATGGTTGAAATCACAACGGATGAAGATTTCCCATCGGCTGATACTTCTGGGATCAGATATAGTGACCATACTATATATATTGACCCCTGGAATACAAAATTCATATTCTTCGATGAGCAAGATAAAAGAGTAGCGTTGTCCTTGTCAGACAGTAGTCAGGAAACGAAGATGCTCCCTCTCTACTCCAAGAATGGAATATACGTGAGCCGCTATGAAAAATCGCGTATGCCAAGTGTGAAGCTGCAACAGCCATTGTGTGTCAGCGGTTTGGAAATGGACAAACAGCTCAACAAGATGAAAGGTCTATTGTACGGATACTACATCGGAGCAAACCTGTCGTCTTCAAAAGAGACTGCCCAACAATACCGCACACTGATGGAATTAAGAGACTTGGTGGCAGCTATACTGTCATCAGAAAACCACTCATATACACCACCACAGGGAGCAAGATTGTCCGAATTGTTGGCTCGTTTTCAAGAGAATGACCCAAACTTGTCATGGCTGTTCAGATACATTGTTTCATCTCAGAATCTCAATCCATTCTTGGCAGATGCGAGAAAACATGGGTGGACTATTCCTAATATACTCGATGCAGAAGCGATAAAAGACTCACTCACTTCTGACGAGGGTGGGGAACGAGTAGTTGAGCTGCTGGATCAAAAGCATAAAGCTCTTGAACTTCATGACAAGCGAACACAGGTGTTGTTGAACCCAGATAGCGGTGAAGTCCATGTCGTCGAGGGTGTGCTAAACTCAATATCCATATTGCCTGACAAACAGGAGAATGAACTTCTGGTTCAACTGGTCAATAATGTACAGGTGGGCGGCAAAATGAGTTCGATCAAGGACGACGTGTCAGACCAGATAGCGAAAATCGCGAAGGGGTTCTATGGCAGTGCTTGGGAAAACAGCCTGATAAGACCGCAACTGAATGAAATACGTCGCTACGTGAGAGGGCAAGAGGCTGATGTCGATTGGAACAACACGTTGATTGCCTCAATAGTATCTGTTCTTTCGCGTGGGGATGAATGGGACAAGATGTTGTCATTCATGCGGCGCAAGGGGATGTCCGACTACAGAGTGGCATTCGCGCTGTACGGAGCTTTCACCGGGTTTGCGAACATGACAAGAGATTTCACTGACTTGCTCTTAACCCTTGACAGCAAGTATGTGGCAGAGGTATATAAAGAATTCCATGGACAACTGCATGGAACTCCGATCAACACCAAGTCGTTTGTTGAGGAGAATCCGCCCGGGTACACACCTGAGACAAAGGCTCTCGCTAATGAAGGGCGTACGTCGGAGTCCGCCGATAAGACCTCAGTCAAATCTCTTTCAAAGAGAGTAATGGCAGCGTTCAACGAAATGAGTTACAGGAGCAAAGACAAATTGGCGGAACCTTTAAAACGTTGTTTGGAAGAGGCTGGCGAGAACGCAACGGTGTCCCAGTTTCTGCATATCCTTGGCGAAAAATATGAAAATGCAGGATGGAAGAAGAGCAATAAGGCATATAAGAGATTGGAAGAGATTCTCTCAAGAGACAGCAAAAATGAGGGGCTGAAAATGCATGATGACAAGAAACCGTTTGTTCAGAATCTGTTTGAGTCTGTAAAATCTGGCATTCAGTCATTTAGAGGCAGCGTGTCAAGCGGCAAGAGCATAATGCCGAAAAGCATCATAGATGATGACTCTGCAAAATCTCTGATTTTGGGCTGTGATGAACTTGGCAGCCTCAAACAGCAAATAGTTCAGATATTCATGGCTTTTCAACGAAGCTACAGAAGCGGCTACTATTATGATCACAAAGGCCAGTATCGCAGAAACAACGCAGATGTGGTCGATCATTTTTGTAAGTGGCTTTTTTCGGAGAGAAACCGCCTGCATATAGATTGGTCTCGTGAAAATAAAGACAGGGTGGATGCGTTGAAAAAGAAACTATTGGAAGTCTACCATGATTGAAAGGACCTCAATTATAACGGACAGCGGTGAGCGGGCGAATGCTGTTGCGCCGGTGATAGTATCGGCGAGCAGGTCAACGGATATCCCGGCGTTCTATGCCAAATGGTTTTTCAACCGCTTGGCTAAGGGGTATTGTGTCTGGCGCAATCCGTTCAACCAAGAGCCGCTGTATGTGTCGTTCAAAAACACGAAGGCAATCGTGTTCTGGACCAAAAATCCGAAGCCTATAATCCCATACCTTGCGGAACTTGACAAGCGAGGCATCCACTACTATTTTCAGGTCACGCTGAATGACTATGTTCGCGAGGGTTTTGAGCCGAATCTGCCTTCTGTCGAGGAACGTGTCGAGACATTCCACAACTTGTCGAATTTGATAGGCAGGGAGCGTGTAATGTGGCGGTTTGACCCGCTGATAATCACCCCTGAAATCACGCCGAGAAACTTGCTGAGCCGGATTTGGAGAATCGGCAATATGCTGAAAGGCTGCACCGACAAGCTGGTTTTCAGCTTTGTGGACGTGTTGTCATACCGCAAGGTGCAAAACAACCTCGTGCGAGACACCAACTGCTTCACTAAAGAGAATGTGGAAACGGCGGAGATGACACCTTCGCAGAAACTTGAAATCGTTGAGGGGCTGGTCAGGCTTCGCGAGATATGGGGTGAACAAGGGTGGAATTTGTCCCTTGCCACCTGTGCAGAGGACATCGATTTAAACAAGTATGGGATAGAACACAACCGCTGCATTGACGGCGAGCTGATGAAGCGCATTTTTGCCGATGACGAGGAGTTTGTGTATTATCTGAATACAGGTCATCTGCCAGAGCGCGATTTGTTCGGGCAATTGTCTCCCCGGAAGCAGAAGAGTGCGGCTGCGCTGAAAGACAAAGGGCAGCGCAAGATGTGCGGTTGCATGATAAGCAAGGATATCGGCATGTACAATACTTGCCGCCATTTTTGCGTGTACTGCTATGCCAACACGAGCAAGACGGCTGTATTGAACAACGCAGCGCGACATTCAGCTGACAGCGAGAGCCTCATCGACTGACCCCCTTGACTGGCGGCCAGTTTCGCAGTTTGCGGGGTCGGGGAGCGAAAAAACGCTGGCAAAGGGGGCTGCGATTTGGATATTTTGCGCCGTGTTATTAACTTTGCAGACAGGTCTGGCGGCTGCGTGGCGCAAGCAGTGCGTCGCCGGGCTCGCCAAAAATGACTTTTTTGCTCCTGACGGCTCGTGCCGCCTGGAATTTAACCCTATATAACCAATATACCATCATGAATACCCCGGCAGAAATACTGGCAGAAAAACTCCTGCAGATCAGTGCGATAAAGCTGCAGCCAAACAACCCGTTCATCTGGGCATCGGGCTGGAACTCCCCTATCTACACGGACAACCGCAAGACCCTCTCATACCCTGACATCCGCAACCTGATCAAGGTGGAGCTGTCGCGAATGATCATCGAGAATTTCGGCGACGTGGACGCAATCTCGGGCGTTGCCACAGGCGCTATCGCGGTGGGCGCGCTGGTTGCCGACACTCTCGGCCTCCCTTACGTCTATGTGCGTTCTTCACCCAAGGATCACGGCCTGGAGAATCTGATAGAGGGCAACCTGAAGCCGGGGCAGAAGGTCGTTGTGATCGAGGACCTCGTCTCCACGGGCGGCAGCTCGCTTAAGGCTGTGGAGGCTATCCGCAACGCTGGCTGCGAGGTGATCGGCATGACGGCTATCTTCACTTACGAGTTCCCGGTGTCGATCAAGCGTTTCCGCGAGGAGAACATCCAGCTGCTCACTATCTCCAATTACAGCACGATGCTTGAGGCTGCCCTGCGCACCAACTATATCCGCCAGGAGGATGTGGAGACGCTCAAGGAGTGGCGCAAGGACCCTGCGTCGTGGGTGCCCAACAAGGAGAAGATGCTCTGATTCTAACAGCATGCACAATCCCCCAGGGGATAACGAACCTCCAAAGAAGACAAATATATGGCTACATACAAAAGCGACAAAGTGGAAGTGCAGTCGCCGGCACAGTCGGTATACGACCGCCTTTCCAACCCTCAGAACCTGCGTGACCTCATAGCCGCTGCGCCTGAAGGCAGCCTGACGGCCGAGCAGAAGGCGCAGCTCGACAGCATACAGCTCACAGAGGACAGCATCTCGATAACCGGCGGCCCGGTGGGCGCGCTTACCCTGCGTGCCGCTGAACGCCGCGCCCCGGAGCTGATACGCTTCGAGGGTGAGAACACTCCTGTCCCGATGAGCCTGGAAATCAACATCAAGGCTCTGGGCGACAGCCATTGCGAGGCTCAGGTGAAAGTGGATGTTGACATTCCGATGATGCTTCGCCCGATGGTCAACGGCCCGCTCCAGAAGATGGTCAACCAGTTTGGCGAGCTGCTCCGCCACCTGCCCGCAGAATGACACACAGCAACACCAATACAGACACCGCAATGCGCTGGCGGAGGATACGCTTCTTGCCGGCGGCTGCGGCACTGACCGTAGCTGCGGCGGTCGCGGGCGGGTGCAATTCGGTGGTGGACGACCGCATCCCTGCCGTGCCTGTGACTATCAACCTGTCTGACGCGGGGCGGTGGAACACTTACGGCGTGGCGGGCTTCGGCATATACCGCTATTTCATACGCCCGCTGCACGAGCCGTCCAACTTCCCGTACACGGACCAGACGTACACCGGCTTCGGCGGGGTGCTGCTCATCGGCGGCATGGACCCGTTCACGGCTGACACGCAAGTGCCGCTGGCTTATGACCTGGCGTGTCCTGTGGAGTGCCGCTCGGATGTGCGCGTGCATATCGACGAGAGCAAATATGAGGCTGTCTGTGGCGTTTGCGGCTCGCGATATGACGTGACCATGGCCGGCGGCTCGCCGGTTTCGGGTCCTGCCGCTGATGGCAACAACAAATACGGCCTGCAACGCTACCGTTGCGAACCTACCGCCTTGGGCGGATATATCATAACGCGCTGACGCTGCGGTGCGTAGGCGCGTATGCAAATGAACGAACAGACGTAGCGGAAAATGGAATACCTGCTCTATATGCTTTGGCGAGGCCTGGCTGTCGGCGTGCTTGTTTCCGCGCCGATGGGTCCAGTGGGCATGCTGTGCATACAGCGAGCGCTGCACCGGGGGCGGCGTGCCGGCCTGTACACGGGGGTGGGGGCGGCGATTTCCGACCTGCTGTACTGCCTCATCACGGGGTTCGGCCTTTCGTTCATAGAGGATTTCCTGAAGCAGAACGAGAGCATCATAACGCTCGTCGGCTCTGCGGTGCTGATAGCCTTCGGCGTATACCTGCTGCGCAGCAACCCCTCCAAGGGGCTGCGGACACCGCAGGAGAGCCGCGGGTCGATATACAAGAACATCCTCACCGGCTTTCTGTTCACGGTCTACAACCCACTGATTCTATTCCTGATAATAGGATTGTTTGCGCGGTTCAATTTTCTCGCGCCCGAATTGCAGTACTACCATTACTTGGTCGGTTATGCAGGCATACTTGCCGGGGCGTTGGCGTGGTGGTGGCTCGTGACAGCGTTTGTGGACAAAGTGCGGACGCACTTCAACCTGCGCTCCATGTGGCTGGTCAACCGCATCATCGGCGGCATAATACTGTGTTTCGCGCTGGCGGGGATAGTCACTGGCATAAGGGACATGGTGCAATGAAACGGGTGCTTGCAGCTTTTGCTGCCGTGACGATGGCGGCTTTGTCATACGGCGAGGTGTACATGAACGGCGCTCGCGGCTTTGCGTGGATGGAGGAGCAGCGCGGCGACGGCATCATATCAAACACTGCGGACAGCTGCCTGTGGCGGACTGTCCCGTCTGCACCCATGGCTGCAGACTTCACCCTGCGCCTGATAGCGGCCAACCGACACAACAAGTCCGGGACGGAATATTCGTATGCCGACAGCCGGGGGCGGACGCGCCGCGCGCAGCATCCGGCGTGGCAGGTGTGTCTGGGCGACACTTCTGGTCGTGAGGTGACGGTGCGGCTGGCGACAGACTTTGACGATGGCATCACCGGTTTTGAGCGCGAGACTCCGCAGCTGACCGTCACAGGCGCGGAGGGCGCGGAGCAGACAATAGACCTGCCTGGCGGCATCGGCCGTGGCACACGCCGCTTGCAGCTCATTTTGCGCCGACACGGCAGCGACATTTCCCTTGCCGCCGGCTATGACGAGCTGCGCGACATTTGCGTATTTGCAGCCGGCGACGATTTTGCTGTCAACAGCATACGGCTCGGCGTAGACCCTGGCGGCTGTCTCGAAGTCCTTTCGCTGTCCGTAGAGGAGGATGCAGACGTGTTCGGCGATTTGGAACGGACGCGCCAGCCGGTGGCACGCATCTCCGAACTGGTTTCAGACAGCGGCGACCCTCGAGCCGGGTATTGGGCGCTTGCCGGGCGGTCGCTCGACGAAAAGATGATGCGCCCCGGCGGCAGCTATACACTCGCCATGACCACTGACGGCAACGGCGGATACATCCTGTATTATATGGGGGGAGCAAGGCAGAACAGCAACCGTTGGCGGCCAGGCATGGTGAAATGCAGGCTAACCCCGCTCGCCGGGTCTCGCTATGATGCAGTGTGGACGGATGCCGAGGGGATACAGCTCCGTCATGACGTGGTGGCGACAATGGACGGCGACAACACGCTGACCATCCATTTCCCGCAGTTCAACGCCTCCGACATCGTTTTGCAACGCCTCGAAAACTATAACCCACAACCAGAATGCCATGCCGATGATACCGACCCCTGACAAGTTCCCCGAGTCCGTCCAGTCGTTCCGCACCCTGCGCGAGGGCGGCTACATGTATTTTGACAAGACCGCATGCATCGCCGAGCTCCTGCGTCGCGGGCAGTACTACTTCCTCTGCCGTCCGCCGCGTTACGGCAAGAGCCTGCTGGTTTCCACCCTTGCGGAGTGGCTGCGCGGCAATACCGGGCTGTTTGAGGGATTGAAACATTATCCCCGGGGCAACAAGCAGCATTGTGTGATCACCCTCGACTTGTCTGCGTGCGGATACGCTTGCGGAGGCACGCTCGACGGCTACCTGCGTCAGTATGTGCGCAAATGGGGCGCGCAGCAGGGTGACTTGTATGCCGGGCTGAACCCGCAGCCAGGGGTAAGCCAGCTGGCAGAGCTGATACACGCGGAAAGCAGCAGAGGCGGCAAGGTGGCAGTGCTGATAGACAATTACGACGCCCCGTTGCTGTCGTCTTCCGGCGGCTTCATAAGCAAAAAGGCGCAGCTGTCGGCTCTGTTCGACATGCTCAAGGCGGAAAGTGAATGCATCTCGTTCATGATGGCCGTCGGCGGAACGCCGATAGCCGAGTCCCCGGTCGGAGGGTCGCTGGAGTGGCTGACCGACATCTCTCGCGACAAGAAGTATGAGAGCATCTGCGGTTTCACTATGGACGAGGCGCAGCAACTGTGCAATGCAATGCAGCTGCGGCCGGGCATCCTGGAGCAATGCCAGAGCCGTTTCTTCAGCGACAACACTGACGATGCCAAGATGCTGTCGCCGCACGAAGTGTGCGCCGCCCTGCGCACCGGCATAGTGGCGGGGCATCCCCTCAAGCGCGACAAAGTGCAGCCGGTGGTGTCGCGTATGCTGGACATGCTGGAAAGGGGAAAGGTGGACTCGTTCATGGAACTGATGCAGGCGGTCATAGCCTCCCCGGCATACATGATTGTGGGCGTAGGCAATTACGAGAAGAGCTACCACTTGCTGTTCCACACCATAGCCCTGCTGCTGGGGCATCCCGTAGAGAGCGAGAGCATGAATATTGCCGGGCGGCTTGACATGACCTTGCGGACCAGACGCTTCATCTACATCTTCGAGTTCAAGCTCGACGGCAGCGCGGAGGAGGCGTTGCAGCAGATTGAGGAGAAGGGGTATGCGCTGAAGTACCGCGCGGACGGCCGTAGAATCATCAAGGTGGGGGCAAACTTCTCGCGCAAGACGCACACGCTGGAGCGTTGGGAGGTGTCACGCGACGAGGGGATAGTCAACGGGTGAACGCGTTCAGACTGCGTGCGCGGCGTACGCCGCTTATCCACAGGCGGCAGTACCGCCGCCGCTCGCCGCATGGCTGGCGCAGCGCGTGCGACAGCATGTACAGCGGCCACAGGCGCGGATGCAGCCCGAGGAACACCGCGCCCTTGTTTGCGGTCAGCACGTCAGGGTTCTGGCGCGTGCAGGTGGACGGGCCGGGGTGGAAGCATATCGCATGGGGAATGAACCGCCCGGGCAGCCCGGCTTTGAGCAGCGAATTGAAGAACAAGTCGTCCTCGCCGGAACAGAAGTCGCAGTTCACGCCGAAATGCTCGTTGAAACGGAACTTGCCAAGCACGCTGCGCGAGCGGAACGCAATCTCTATGGCAGAGGCAAAATAGCCCTTGGGGGCATGGTGCAGGTCAAACGAGTGCGGGGGGTAGCCCTTGGCTTCGGAGTCTGTGTCATACATGAACGTAAGCACTTCGCAGCCCGGGTTGTTGTCAAATGCGTCTATCACCGCTTGCAGCCCGTCGGCGGTATACTGCAGGTCGTCGTCGGCCATCAGCAGCAACGGTGCGGAGGCGTGGTCGAGGCAATGGTTGCGGTTTGCGCCCGAGCCGCGTGTGCGGAACGTGTATATGCTGAAATCATCGCGGCGCAGTTCCTCCGGCACCGGCAATTCACCCTCCGGCTGCTGCCAGCACACCACATACTCCACCCCCTCGACGCGAGGATGAGCGGCGGCGGCGATGCGCTGTATGCCCGCCGCGCCGTATGTGCATATCAGTACTTGCAGCCGGGGTGAGATCATACGCGGTTGAGGTGTTTAGCCCAGTGCCGCTCGTAGCGGTCGGTGACGAGGCGCGTGTCGTTGTGCCGCTCAACGAGCTTCCTGCCGTCAGCCGCCATCTGCTCGAGGCGCCGGCGGTCTGCGGCGAGCGCGTACAGCGTGCCGGCGATGTCCTGCTCGTATGGCGACAGCGAGATTATGGGGCGCAGCTCCTTTTCGCCGATCATGTCATAGTATTCCGGCTGCGCTCCCGAACCGGACACACGCCCCAGTGCCATGGTGTCGAGGGCGTTCATTGCCGGCGAGTAGCTGTACAGCTGGTCGAGGACAATGTGCGAGCTGCGTATTTTGTCGAGATACTGCGTCCACGGCAGGTCAACGACATTCTCGACCTCGATGAGGCCAGGCTTTTTCTCAGCAGCCTCGCGTGCTATGCGCAGCAGGTGGTCTGTCCCCTTGGAGGTGACGTACTGCGAACGCATCCCTACGAGTATGCGCACCTTGTCGGTGTCGGGCAGCGGTGTCGCTGTCAGCTCGTCAAGGTCTATCGGCAGCCCCGTATATGCGAGCTTGTCGCCGAGTATGGGGCGGGCCGCCATGTCGTATTCCGGCAGCACTGACATTGCACCGTCAATGGCGGCGTAGAGGTCTTCTGTATAGTGCTGCACCGAGGGCAGCATATACCCGTGCTCGTGCTGCGGACACATCTTGGAAAACTCTGTCGGCATATACCCGATGCGGAACTCCGAATAGCGGAACGTGTCGCGGTCGAGGCAGGCGCGGACGAAGAAATGGTCGTCGCCGGCCAGCGAGAGAAACACCGAGCCGTTGGCGCGTCGCAGCTCACGCAGGAAATAGCGCAGCTTGCCGGGGCGCAGCGAGAAGAAATGCGGGTTGATGAGCTGCACCACGTCATATCCCGACAGCCGGGGCAGCAGCGAGAACAGCCGGTAGAGGTATGTCACCCCCGCCCCGGGGTAGTTGCCGCGCTGCAGGTAGATGTCTGAATCTATGTCCATGCACCCGCAGCGGTCGGAGAGCACTGTGACCGTGTTGCCACGGCGGCGCAGCTCTCGCGCAAGGGTGGAGTGCAGGTTGGAATAATCGCCTATGAACAGAATTTTCATATCACAAAGATAGGCATATTCCGCGAAATAATCGTAACTTTACGCCGTAATTTTCGTCCTGCAAGCCGGGGCAAGCCCCCGACAGAGGAACGCTGACATATATGGCAGAGGAGTTTTCGATAGTAGTGCCGGTCTACAACCGCGCCGGCCTGATATGCAGGTGTCTTGACAGCATCAAGGCGCAGACATACCGTCCGCTGCACCTTGTGGTCGTTGACAACGCCTCGACCGACGAGACCCTGCGCACAGTCACGAAGTGGGGGCAGGAGAACGCTGGAGGGCAGCTGCGCATGAGCATACTCGAGGAGCGGCAGCGAGGAGCTGCGGCGGCCCGCAACTGCGGCTTGCGTGCCGTCACCAGCGACTGGCTGTGCTTCTTCGACAGCGATGATGCCATGCGCCCTGACCTCGCCGAGACGGCAATGCGCACGTTCTCCGTCAATCCCGATGCCGACATAGTGCTGTGGCAGTCGCGCCTGAACACGCTGAGCGGCTCGTCACGCCAGCTGAACTGGGCTGCATCCAACTATATGGACAACCACATCGTCCACTCCGTTTTGCGCACACAGGGGTATGCCGTGCGCCGCAAATTCTTCAACGACGCCGGCGCGTGGAATCCCGCCATGCTCGTCTGGGACGACTGGGAGCTCGGCGTGCGCCTCCTGCTCGGCTATCCGCGCATCGTGCCGGTGGCGCGGGTACTTGCCGATGTGTATGCGCAGGAACAGTCCATTACCGGCATCAGCTTCTCGCCCAAAGCCGGCGAGTGGGAACTCGCGCTGAAACGGGCTTCGGAATGTATAGCCGACAGCGACCATCCGCGCAAGCGGCATCTGCTCAACATGGTAGACTACCGCCGCGTCATACTCGCCGCGCACTACCGCCGTGAGGGCAATGCTGCAGCGGCGCAGACGCTCCTCTCCCGCACATACGCCAACACTCTCGCAACACCGTTCCAACGCTTCATCCTCTCGCTGTGCTACCGCTACACGAGCCTCGGCGGTCGCGGTGCAAGCTACTTTGCAGCGCCGCTGCTGTAACCCCAGATTAGCGAAACTGTCATCGCCTTATACCCGGCAGGCAGGAACACGACACGCCGCTGGCTAGTCGGGAATGATGCGTGGTGCGATGCAAGGGGACTTGGCGGTGTGGAAAAAGTTTGTTAACTTTGCGGAAACAATATTTTGAGACGGCCGCTGCGCTGCTGTTGAGGCCGTCTGACAGTTAAACCCTGAATGGCTTTGAATATGAGAAGTTTATTGAATTATGAGAATTACCCTGCGGTGATGCGGCCGCTGCTGGCGGCAATCGCCATGCTGTTTGCTTGCGCTGGTGCGTCTGGCGAGCAGGTGACTGTCGAAGGCGTGAACTATGAGCTGGAGAACGGCTCCGCGGAAGTTGTCAGCGTCAATGAGGCTGAATTGCCGCAAGATCTGGTACTGCCGGACACAATCCGCCACAACGGCGGGAAATATGCGTTGAAGAAACTGCGTGCAGAATCGTTCACAACCAGTGACGGCTTGCTGCAATCGGTCACCATCCCCGGCACGGTGACGGAAATCGAGGAGAATGCCTTTTGCACTACCGGGCTGAAGCGTATCAATATGGCATTGAGTGACGTGTATCTGAGCGTTGACGGCGTATTGTTCAGCCGCGACATGAAGGTGCTGTACCGCTGCCCTGACGCTTACGAAACCAGTGAGCGTTACTTGATGCCGGACTGTGTCGAGGAGATTGCCAGTTACGCGCTGGCGGACTGCAAGTTCCAGGGTGAGATGAGGGATTGCTTCGAGATGTTTGACGGCTTGAAGAAAATCGGCGATTTCGCCTTCGTGTCGTCCAATGTGGTGTCTGTCAAGATGCCTGACAGCGTCACGACGCTTGGGGAAAGGTGTTTTTTATCGTGCAAGGACTTGGCAAGCGTGAAGTTGAGCGAGTCGCTGACGGAGTTGCCCGACGGCTGCTTCGACTACTGCTCACGCCTCGCCTCGCTTGTTGTGCCTGCCAGCGTGACCAAGCTGGGCGATTTCTGCAAGCGCACCATGATGGACTATATGGTCATAGGCAAAGGCGTTGCGACGGTCTCGCCGGGGTGGCTGGCAACGGCAGTCGTATGGCAGGGCAAGACACAGCCGGAAATGCAGAACGCCATATATTCCTTCATCAATTATGTGCCTAATGACAGCTGGGACCTGAAGAGCAAGCGTGTTTACAAGAACATCCACAACATGTTTGAGGTGGACGGCGTGGTGTATGTGCCTACGGACAACCTTGTTGACAGGACTTGCGACGTGGTATATGTTGACCGTGATGTCGAGACGGTAAACCTCGGCCCGACTGTCACGTATGAGGGGGTGGAGATGACTGTGCGCAATGTCAACTCATACGCTTTCGGCGGCAGACAAGACAAGCCGGCAAACTACAACATCGTCTATTTTGACAATGCCGGGCAGGTCGAAGACGACATGTTCGGGTCCAGTTGGAACAACGTGGAGCAGATTTCCGTTGGGCCGAATGTGACCGGCTTAGGCTGGCCTGGCAGTGGCATTCTTCACAGATTGCTCGCCTTTTACGTGCAAGACCGCGATGACGTTTTGCGTTTTGGCAGCAATGTCGATTTCAGCTCCTGCCCGTTGGTGCATGTGTACATCGGCGGCAACATCAGCTATGCCGGCACGGCATCGGCATTTCAGGGCAATGCCACGCTGTCTGACCTGATGTTTGGCGAAAAGGTGACACAGATACAAGCGAATGAGTTCCGGAACTGCAGCGGCCTGACAACTGTGATGACGGGCGACAATATCTCCTCGATAGGAGAAGGGGCTTTCAGCGGCTGCTCCTCATTGCAGCACGTTGAACTCGGCACTGCGGTGCAGTCCATTGGCACTGGCGCGTTTGCTGACTGCGCAAACGTGGAATATCTGGCGAGCTGCAATCCAGTGCCGCCGGCTTGCGCGGCTGGCGTGTTTGACGACTTTAACGTGTGGAAATGCACGCTCCATGTGCCGGGCGGCTCGCTCGAAGCGTACAAGGCGGCTGACGAGTGGGAGAATTTCTACAAGGTGACTGATGACATGCCTGTCAGTGTAAAGGTCGAGGCAATCAATTTTGCTGAAGAGGAGGTACAGGTCATGGAGGGCGGCGGCATGATGCTCGAAGTGACTGTCCTGCCGGAAAACGCTTCACTGAAGAAACTGAACTGGCGGTCTACGGACACCTCAATAGCGACAGTGGACGAAAACGGCGTGGTGCGCGGCGTGCATTACGGCGAGTGCAATATTGTCGCCACAGCTGCCGACGGCTCCGGCGTGAGTGGGGTGTGCCATGTGATAGTCAACATCAACACCGGTGTCGATGACGTATTCGGCGATGACGCTGCGGTTGAGGTGTATACCATAACAGGAGCGCTTGTGGGCCGGGGCGCGGTTGACCTGTCGAGCCTCGCGCACGGCGTTTACATCATACGCACCGCAGACGGCAGCACGCGCAAAGTCGCGCTGTAAAAGCATGAAAAAGCCGGAGACCGGGAGAATGTTGTTTTGGTGAATATATGGAGTTCCGGTCTCCGGCTGTTATGTAAGTCAGCAGGTGGACGGCTGTGCCGTCATTTCGCAGCGTTGAATGAGCGCCTGTTCAGGCTGTGTGTACGTCTCAGTCGATGTTCCAGTATGCTTCGGGGTCGCCGTCGAAGGCTTCGTCTATTGTTTCGTCGTCATAACCCTCGACGTCTTGGGCGTAGCTGCCGGCATAACGGCCGTAACTGCTTCCGAAGTCATTGTCATACTCATCGTAGTATTCGTCGTAAAATTCCATGTCGTTTGTGTTTTTGGTGTTGTTATTATCGTTTTCTGATGCAAAGTTAGCGACTGTTCCCCGGGGGCGGGTGAAAATTGGAACATTGCCGCTGCTGCGTCGGCGAAAATGCGCCTCGCAGTTGCAATGTTGCAGCCAATGGCCTCGCAGGCAGCCAAGAAAGCCAGAAATCCAGCCAATGGCGGGTGGAAAGGTTGCCGTTAGGCGAAAAAATACTATCTTTGTAACCACAAACCAACGAATGATGCATCTGATAAACGACAACCTCCACATAATATCAGAGTTGTGCCGCCGCTATAATGTGCGCCGGTTGTATGCTTTCGGGTCTGTGCTTAACAAGCGGTTCAATGCCGAGAGTGACGTGGACATTCTGGTTGACTTCAACCAGAATGTTGACCATAATTCATATGCGGACAACTTTATCGACTTTTACAATGCTCTCAAGCGGCTGTTTGGCAGGGAGGTAGACCTTGTTGACGAGACGGCGGTGAAAAATCCGTATTTCCGCGCCGAGCTTGAAGAAACGAAGCACTTGATTTATGGATAGGATTGTGGTATGCAAGTCGTCAAAATGTAGAACTATTACTTTTGCATGTGATGAAACCAGATAACGGAACAATGGACTGGGGCCGCCTGATAAGCGACAAGCGGCTCGGGCTGGAGGAATACCACGACGCGTACCGCCACCTGCGCAGCGACTTCCAGCGCGACTATGACCGCCTGATATTCTCGTCGCCCTTCCGGCGGCTGCAGAACAAGACGCAGGTGTTCCCGCTGCCGGGCAGCATTTTTGTGCATAACCGCCTGACCCACAGCCTGGAGGTGTCGTCCGTAGGACGGTCGATGGCCAACGAGGCTGCATTGCGGCTGCGCGAGCGTCACCACGGCGAACCATGGGTGGACATGCTCCAGCACATAAGCGACATAGTGGCGGCGGCGTGCCTAAGCCACGATCTTGGCAACCCCCCCTTCGGACATTCCGGGGAGAAGACCATTTCCACATATTTCAGCGAGAACGGCAACAGCGACTTGCGCGAGGGGCTGACGGAGCAGCAGTGGGCCGATTTCACCAACTTCGAGGGCAACGCCAACTCGTTCCGCATACTGACGCACCAGTTCAGCGGGCGGCGCGAGGGCGGGTTTGCCATGACCTATTCCGCGCTTGCCTCGATAGTAAAATACCCGTACAGCTCGCTGTTCGCCGGCGGCAAGGGCAAGTTCGGCTTCTTCGCCTCGGAGCAGCCCATATATGAGCGCGTTGCGGCGGAACTCGGGATATTGCGCCATGCCGACGGCCGCTATGCCCGGCATCCGCTGTGCTACATCGTGGAGGCGGCTGACGACATCTGCTACGAGATAATGGACATCGAGGATGCCCATAAGCTGAAAATCCTCTCCACAGAGGAGGTCAAGGAGCTGTTGACAGGCTATTTCCCCGAGGAGAAGCGCGGACACCTGCACGAGTCGATGGCGCGGCTCGAAGACCCTAACGAGCAGATAGGCTACCTGCGTTCCAAAGTCATCGGCGTTATGGTCGAGGACTGCGCCCGCGTGTTTGTGGACAATGAGGATGCCATACTGCGTGGCGAGTTCCAAGGCTCGCTCGTTGACCATGCCTCGCCGATAGTGGCAGAGGCGTACAGCCGTTGCTCGGCTATGTCTTACGAAAAGATATACCGCGCCCCGTATGTCGTGGACGTGGAGATAGCGGGCAACCGCATCATGACATACCTGATGGAGACGCTTATAGAGGCGGTGCTGCATCCGCAGCGCAATTTCTCGCGGCTATTGCTCGCCAAAGTGCCCCGGCAGTATGACGTGACCTCGCCAGACAAGTATGTGCGCCTGCAGAGCGTGCTCGACCACATATCCGGAATGACCGACGTGTATGCGCTCGACCTCTTCCGCCGTCTCAACGGCGACACGCTGCCCGCTGTATAATGATGAATTACCAATACTGATATGAAAGATACAAAAGTGATTTTCAGGATTATGCTCCTTGCAGTCGTGCTGCTGGCCGGCGGCACGGCATGGGGCGAAAAGGTGTACACACCCGCTGATGTGCCGAATCCCAACATAGCCGACCGGAGCCAGTATGTAGCAGACCCGGCAGGGTATCTGTCGCCCGAGGCTAAGGCGGAGGTCAACCGACAGCTTGCCGAGGTGCGCAAAGCTACAACCGCAGAAATCGCTGTCGCAATACTTCCGTCGATAGGCGACGAAACAGTGGACGAGTTCGCCCCGGAACTGTTCAAGCAGTGGGGACTCGGGAAAAAAGACAAGGACAACGGTATGCTGCTGCTCATCGACATAGGCGGCAAGAAAGCCCGCATCGAGACCGGTTACGGCATGGAAGGCGTGTTTACAGATGCCTTCTGCAGCGAACTCTTGCGCGGCGACCTGTTTCCGCGTATGAAGGAGAACGATGTGGACGGGGGTGTCAAGGCTGTAATCGCGCATATAAGCGCCGTGGCAACAAACCCCGAAGTGCGCGATGAAATCATGTCGGAACTCGCTGACGGACAGGCAGGCCTTACCGAGGATATTGAGACGCTGAAAGAAGTGGCGTGGAACTTGGCCATGATCGTCTTTTTCGCCGGGCTGTGCATATTTGTCTACAAGGTGGTGAAGACACGCGGCAAAGACCGGTATGAGAAAGCGTTGGCATGGCGCGGCTCGCTGGTGATGCTCGGCGGCGCGGCTCTGTTTTCCGGAGGCATGGCGTTGCCGCTGTTCCTGATAGCGTACATACTCTACCGCCTGAAACGCAACAAGCCATTGCGCTGCCCGAAGTGCGGCAAGAAGATGCGCCGCCTCTCAGAGAAAGCCGACAATGCATACCTCACCCCGGCTGAAGACCTCGAGGAGCAGATCAAGTCTGTTGACTACGACGTGTGGGAATGTCCCGCGTGCCATACAATTGAGAAGTATGCCTACCGCTCGCCGCAGACCAAGTTTGCGGAGTGTCCGGCATGCAAGACTGTGGCTTATGAAATGGTGTCAGACGAGGTGCGCGTCAAGCCTACCGACATTTCGCAAGGCATCGGTGTCAAGACCTACAAGTGCCGTTTCTGCGGTCACACCAAGGAGGAGCAGCACAAGATACCGAGGCTCGAATCGGCGGCGGCAGCAGCCGCCGCAGCAGCGGCAATCGGCTCGTCCCTGTCTGACAGCGGCAGCAGCGGAGGCGGTTTCAGCGGCGGCTCGTCGGGCGGCGGCGGTTTCAGCGGCGGCTGGTGACAACTTCCGGCAGCATGACGCCGTTATAGTGTATAATGACCGAAATACAAATGAAGATGAAACCCAAAATATTGGCAGCCGCCATGCTGGTCTCGCTGGCGGCTGCCGGCGGCAACTGCAATGCCGCCGAGACTGAAGGCAGCGGCGACATAACACTGCGCAGCTATTCATACACACGCATCTGCGAGGACAAGAGCAATGATTTCGACATCCCAAACGGCTCGCAGTACACCCTCGACGCTCGCCGCATCATGATGCCCGTAAGCATCGGCGGCAATGACATAACCGCGTTGCGTGCCGCCCTCGAGGAGCTGGGCGGCGTGAAGATAGAGGACGGCAAATGCGTGCCGCAGATACTGCCCGAAGGCACGCACCCGACCAGCCTCCCCACCTCGACCAAATACATGGGCAGCTCGTCGGTTGACGTGACTGTATGCCAGGCCAGCGAGAACCTCGTGGTGTGGCGCAATGAGTTCTATGCCTATTTCGCAGGCGCGGCACACGGCATGAACGGCAAGCGGTACCTGACATACTATGTTCCTGAAAACACGATAGTGACGCTCGACAAAGTGTTTGTCGGCGAGTATGCCGACCGCGTGGCATCAGACCTGCGCCGCATCGTCGCCAACACCGACGAATACCGCAATATGGTCTTCGACGTGAACGCCATATATGTCCCAGAGGACTTCTATGTGAAAGACCGGGCATTGGTATTTGTTTACCAGCCGTATGACATCGGTCCGTATGCCGCCGGAGTCATCGAGCTGCCGTACTACCCCGACGTAGACATGCTTACCCCCTTCGGCCGCAAAGTCCTCTCCGTCCCCAACTACGGATACTGACCCCACCCCGCATCCGATATAAATCGCAGAGACTTGGTGGGGATGTCGAAATGCCACGTTCCACCCTGCCGAAAAACAATCGGGGATGCGCAGCAAATGCGCACCCCCGATATGCTATAGGGTCGGAATGTCGATGCGGGTTACTTGGCGACGTGCTTTTCGCCGTTCTGTATGTAGACAGTCCCTGGCAACGGGTTTCGTATTTCCCTGCCGTTCAGGTCATACATCTTGTTGTCCTTAGGCTTCGCCTGTACACCGTCTGAAGGCTGCTCCGCAGGGATTTCCTCGACACCGACAGAGGGCTTGCTGAAGTCCTCGTAGGTGAATATCTCCTCCCTCGTCGCCCGGTCTATAATATGGTGCATCCTCAGTTCAGGGTCGCAAGAATCATGCATTCCGGCCATACAATCGACCAGTTGGGGAATCAAGCAATTGCTGTTTTGGGCTCCATAACTCTCAACTATGTATCCAACCGAGGTTTCTAATCTGCGCAGATTTTGTCCGTTGACAGATATTTCGTCAACGCCATACACATTCATAGCCGTATTCAGATAAAAGGCATTATCCACAGACCTGTAATAAATGCCTTGGAATTCATCTTCTTTCTTTGCATCGAAATCGTAGACGAGCACTTCCGTGTCCCGGTATTTGCCCAAATCGGCTACTTGCCCGAAGTCATCGTAGAAATCATACCGGCTCATGAAGTTTTCATCGAGCAAAAGGTACACCTTGCCACCTTCCTGACGCATCAAAGCCAATACGTCATTAGGGGATGTCCGCAATACGGAGTATTCCTTGCCGTTGCGCTCGCACTTGCCCTCGAAATACATCTCCGGCAGCCACACGTTGCGATTGTCAAATCCGCTAAACCTGTATTCAATTTGACCGCACCACACCTTGCCTTCCTGCACAAGCGGGCGGTAGGCTGGCGCATCGAAGTCCGCCTTTGTGAACAGCA
>ERZ808240.574-NODE-574-length-47254-cov-13.028179_pt1 | contig 47254 bp, 37 predicted proteins | sample MGYA00521084_ERZ808240 | MGnify/ENA primary metagenome ERZ808240 (study PRJEB31516, sample SAMN03275571) | gut metagenome | biome: mammalia-associated habitat; material: feces | host: Papio cynocephalus | place: Kenya | collected 2012-08-06 ...
CCTGCGAACCAAGCGGGAGGAGCATCACCAGCCGATATCCCGGTACCTGTGTAAGGGTCGTGCACCCATCAACGTAGAGATTGCCGCCAATTTTTCAACTATACGGCACATCGTCCATGGTCACATAGAGCGTGTAGGAGAAAAACTTTCCCTCCTCGGACACAACCCCATGTCCAGGAACAACATCCGTCTGGCACCTGAGGTGAATGCCACCGCCCTCCTCGGCCCTCGCCTGGGTAGGCGCGACAAACGCTCAGACGGCAACGAGCAGCGCGACCACGACGAGTGCAAAGCCCGTGGGCATCCTTCTCGAGCGCTCATGAACGACCTTCCTATGGCACGCCGCCAGGCGGAGCAAAATGAGATGGGGGCGCAAAACTACCTGTCACTCTATCACTCGCCGCGCACTACGGCGTCGAAGCCGCGCTTCGTCTCGCGAGAAGGCGATTTGGGACATCAGCCCCGCTAAAACCGCAGTTGACGATCGCGAGAATGTCCCAAATTACCTTCTCGGTAGATGACAAGAGGCAAGTCCTAGGGAATGACGCCATACGCGCGCAGCTTGCGCCCCATGACTTCCCGGCTGCCGGCATCGGACGCCGATATTCTCGCCACGAGAATTCCGTGCGCTGTGATGGCCGCCTCGCGCTGACGCTCCGCCATCATGGCGGCAACGGTTCCGTCTCCATGAGCGTTGGCCATGAGCTCGTACTTCTGCCTGCCGTCGACCTCGACGTCAACGAGAATCCCGTCGGGCCGCCGAAGGACGATGTCCAAGCGATACGTCTTGCCGGGGCGCTCGAGGTCGGCCACCACAAGCTGCAGGTCATGGATGGGTACGCCCAAGGCGATGATCGTCGCCCGAGCGATGGACTCGGCTCCGCTCTCGGCCCTGCCGTCTGCGGCCTCGAGCACCTGGCGGGCCTGCCGCATGCCGCGGCCGCCCGAATGCCAGGCAAGGTATCGTTCGAGCTTCTCGCGCGTCAGAAGGCCAGAGTGCAGAGCGCCATCCATGACAACGAGGGCATTGGCGAAGCCAAGCGTCCGGGCGCAGTCGTAGGCCATCCTCTCCGGAGAGCTCACCTTTACCCCGCCGATCATCCTCCACTCGGCGGCCTTGGCCTGATGGTGACACGTGAGCCCAGAGTCCTTGCTGCCACCGCGGCGCGTCGTTGTGTAATGGACTTTCTCAAGGCAGGAGTAGGACACGGGCAGACCATAGAACAACGCCGCCGTTTGGTGCGAGAAGACCCAGCTTGCATGCATCCGCGCGAGCGACCTCGCGAGAGTCATGTTGCGGTCGCACGGAGACAGGCAAGCCCAGTGATCAGCGCGGGCAAAGAGCCCGGGATGAGGTGAAACCAAGAGGCCATCACTTGCCAAGCGAGCAAGTTGACGGTCTATCGCAGGCGTCGAACGCGCCATGAGGAGACCTTGGGCCTCGAGCTCGCAAAGATCGCCCAAGAGTGGGGGCGGAATAGAGGATGCCACGGCAGAGGTCCTCCCCATAGGCTGGAGGACGTGGCCTCGATAGGAGCCGGTCCCGCGGCTCGCCCTCAGTACGTCACTTCTACCCACGGTGCCACAATGTCATGCATGCAGGTAGATTCTAATCGTGAGAAGGCAATTTGGGACATCCGTCTCGACAAAACCGCAGTTGGCAACTGCGAGAATGTCCCAAATTGCCTTCTCGAGGAAGACGAGCGGGGCAATGCGCGCCTACTCCTCGCTGTCGTCGAGAGCGGGCAGCGATGGCGCGTCCTCGATCGAGATGTCCCGGAGCTTGCGCTCCATGACGTTCGTGCGCGTCGTGATGATGCCGTCCACCGTGCGGCCGGCGAGGTCGATCTGCTGCTTGGCGCGGCGCAGCTCGGCCTGGTACTTGGGCAGCTCGGCCTTCACGGCCTGCAGCACGCGCAGCACCTCGTCGGTGCGGCGCTGGAGGTTGAACGTCTGATAGGCCATCTCGAGGCTGCTGAGCAGCGCCGCCATGGTGGAGGGGCCGGCCACGTTGACGTGCCAGTCGCGCTGGAGGGACTCGATAAGCCCGGGCATGTTCACGACCTCGGCGTACAGGCCCTCGAACGGCAGGAACATGATGCCGAAGCTCGTCGTGGCAGGCACGCTCAGATACTTGGTTGAGATGTCTCTGGCCTCGGCCTTGATGCGCGTCTCGAGCTGCTTGCGCGCGGCAGCGACGGCCTCGCGGTCGCCGTCGTCGAGCGCGTCTCGCAGCTGGGCGTACAGGTCGCCGGGGAACTTCGCGTCGATGGGCAGCCACACGGGCTCGCCTTCCTCCACCGGCAGCTTCACGGCGAACTCGACGCGGTCTGCGCTGCCGGGCTTCGTGGCGACGTTCTCTGCGTACTGGGCGGGCGCGAGGACCTCGGAGAGGATGGCGCCAAGCTGCACCTCGCCCAGGATGCCGCGCGTCTTGACGTTCGAGAGCGTCTTCTTGAGGTCTCCCACGCCGGCGGCGAGCGTCTTCATGTCGCCGAGGCCCTTGTAGACGGCCTCGAGGTTGTCGTTGATCTGCCTGAACGAGACGGACAGGCGCTCGTTGAGCGTCTTGGTGAGGCGGTCGTCCACCGTGGCGCGCATCTCGTCCAGCTGGCGGCTCGTGTCCTGGCGGATGAGGCGCAGCTGCTCGCTCGTGGCCTGGCTCACGCCCTGGAGCTGCTGCGTCATGGTTTGGCCGTTCGCGGCAAGCTGCCGGGTGACGTCCGCGCGCATGCCGTCCACGCGCACGCCCGCCTGCTCGATGCCGCGGGTGGCCGCGTCGAGCGAGGCCCTCGTGGCGGCGGCGTCTGCCGCCTGCTGCGTCTTGAGCGAGGCGACCAGCGCGTTCGTGCGCTCGAGGTGGGCGGCGAGCGTCTGCTCATCTATGCCAGCGGAAGCGTCGGGCGCTGCCTTTCCCGCGCGCATGACGGCAACGGCGGCCACGATGACGGCCGCGGCGGCGATGGCGATCGAGACCAGCTCGATGGGACTCATGGGCATCTCTCCTCACGATGACGATAAGGGACCGTCCCTTCTCGTCACTCGAATTCGTAGCGGATGACGACGGGCTGGCCGTCCTCGTCCTCAAGCTCGACGCAGACGAAGGCGCACGTGACGCGCCGCCAGCCCTGACGGCGCAGGACGTAGGCGTAGAAGCGCGCCTGCATCTCGTGACGATCGCGGATCTGGCCGAGCGTGAGGCCGTGGTCGCCCGTCTTGTAGTCCACGAGAAGGGCCGAGGAACCCTCCCCTGCCACGGTCGCGTCCGTGGCGAGCAGGTCGATGGCGCCCTCGAGGTCGTGCCCGAGCGGCGAGCTTGCCTCGCAGAAGAACGGGACCTCGGCACGGACGCACGCATGTGCGAGCGCCTCAGCGCGGATGTCGCTCGTCTCCCAGCGCGCGAGTGCGGCGTCGAGGCGGGCGCGGTCGCGGCGCGTGACGCCGTAGGCGGCCGCCACGGTGGAGACGCGCCGCTCGCTGGGGGCATGGCCCGTCTCGACCATGAGGCGCGCGAGCTCGTGGAACGCGCTGCCCAGGCACGTGGCGCGGTCCGCGTCGTCGGCGTCTGACGGCTCGCCGTCGTCATCGACGAGCACCGCGCGCGCATGGCGCGGGCTCGGGGCGGCGGGGGCGTCTCCCGCGGGAACGACGCCCGCGCGGGCGCGCTCCGCCCCCGAGACGGGCAGGCACGCCGGCAGCGCGAGGACGTCGTCGAGCGAGGTCGGGCCCTCGTCTGCCGCCAGCGCGGCATGGGCGCCCGAATAGCTGAACACGCCCTCGCGGGGACGCCAGAGCCCAAGCGGGGCGCGCGTCTCGGCATCGATGTCGAACACGAGGAATGGCTCGCGGGGCGCCGCGGCGCCCGCGCCCTCCCCGTCAGCGGCGGCGCCGTGCCCGCCAGTCACGGTCGACGCATCGAGCGTGCCGCCGGACTCCACCTCAACGGAGCCGTCTGGCAGCAGCGAGGCGTCGACGCAGCGCACGAGACCGGCCGCGCGTCCGCCATACTCGAACGTGTCCTCGCCCGCGACTGGCCGATCGCCAAAGACGGTGCCCGCGATCTGTTGCGTCATGGCGGGCGACAGCTCGCCGCCCTTCTTCTCCGTGGCGGAGAGGCACAGGATGACGCACTCCCTCGCGCGCGTGAGCGCCACGTAGAGAAGGCGCCCGTCCTCGCGAGACTCGGCCTCGGCACGACTCGTCTCCATGAGCGATCGCCACTCGAGCGCGCTGCCGCAGTCCTCGGGACCTGCCGGCGCGTCCTCGCCGAGGTCGGGCGCCTTGAGGCCACCCGGCGCAAGCGAGAGCACCTCGCGCGCGCCGTCTCGCATGGACAGCAGGCGCGGCACCCGGTGCGCCACCTCGGAGCCGCAGCACCCCACGACGGCCACGACGTCGAACTCCAGGCCCTTCGAGGCGTGCGCCGTCATGAGGCTCACGGCGTTGAGACCCTCGCCGGAGAGCGACGCCGGCCCCTCCTTGGCCGCCTCGAGCCATCGCGAGAACTCGTCCGCGGCGAGGATGGCATCGAGCTGGCTGGGCTCGGCAAGCTCGCGGACGTGGCGGACGGCGGCCAGCACGTTGGCGGCCACGGCGCGGCCGGCGACGCCCTGGCGCTCGAGGCGCGCTAGCCAGCCCGACTCGCGGATGGCCATGAGCAGGACGTCTGCCACGGGCATCTTGCCCACGCGGTCCCAGGCGCGCGTGATCACGCGGCGGGCATGGAGCAGGCGCTCGGAGGGCGCGACGCTCCCAAAGTCCGGGGCACCCTCGCGGACGCCCACGTTGATGCGGCGCTTGGCCGGGGCGTCAAACACGTCCTGGGGGCGCGTGGCGAGCATGAGCATGTCGTTGCCGTCAAGCTCGAACATGCCGCCCTCGAGCACGCCGAACAGCCCGCTCTTGGTGTCCTGGGGGCACGCGAGGCAGCGCAGCAGCGCCTCGACCACGCGCACCTCGCCCGCCTGGGCGAACGTGGAGCCGCCCACGACGACGCTCTCGAGCCCGCGGCTGCGCAGGGCGTCGATGTAGGCGGGCGCCTGCGTGAGGCTGCGCATGAGCACGGCCATGCGGCGCGGCTCCACACCGGCCTGCTCGCGGATGCGCGCGAGGCGGTCCGCGAGCTGGGCGGCGGCCACGCCCGTGCGCGTCTCCTTGGGCACGGAGCGCTGCCCCAGCTTGTGGGCGCGCGTGAGCTCCACGACGACGCGCGGGCAGCGCCTCTCGGGCCACTCGCTCTTGCGGGCCGGATCCGGCCGCAGGTCCATGAAGCGAGGCACGATGCCGGAGTCGCCGCAGGCGCGGGCCACGAAGCGCAGGATGGCGTCATCGCTCCTGAAGTTGTACGCGAGCTCCACCGTGGCCGCCTGGCCGCGCTCGGCTGCCGCACGGACCTCGTCGCCGCGGTCCTCGAACACGCTCACGTCTGCCCCGCGGAAGCCGTAGATGGCCTGCTGGGCGTCTCCCACGGTCGTGAGGTGGCATGCATCCCGCCCCGAGAGGCTCTTGACCATACCCACCTGCTGGGCGTTCGTGTCCTGGAACTCGTCGACCATGACGAGGCGGAAACGGTGGGAGTACTCGTCTGCGATGTCGGAGTGCTCGCGGAAGGCGCATGCCGTGAGCTGGAGCAGGTCGTCGTTGTCGAGCACGCCACGCTGCCGCTTCGCTGCCGAGTAGATCTGCTCGATGCGCTCGGCGAGCGCCATGAGGGGCTCCTCGAGCGGGATCGCACAGGCAAGGCCCGCCTCGCCGCGTGCGAGCTCGAGCGCGGCCTTCGCCTCGTCCGAGAACTCCTTGACGGCCTTGGCGCGCCACTTCTGCCCGTTGGGGCCCTTGAGGGCGTCGAGCAGCTCGCGAGCGGCCTCGGGCGTGCGCCGGCTGGGCGGCAGCTGGGCGAACTCCTCGAGTCGCGCCAGCTCTCCGCGGCAGCGCGCGAGCTCGTCCTCGTGCTTGAGCTCGCAGGCGCACAGCGACTCGTAGGCTCGCGTGAGCGCCGCCATGGAGCCGGACACGTCCGCGCTCGCGTTGACGAACGAGAGGGACTCCAGGCCGCGCTCGGCGGAGCCCGCCTTGGACACGAGCGTGGCGAGAAGGCCGGGAACGCCGTCGCGCCCGGAGCCGTCCCCGGTGCCGAACTCCGCGTAGAGCGCGTCGAGGCCCGCCGAGCCCTGCTGCTCGTGGAGGGCCTGCTCGGTGGCCTGGGCGCGCAAGAGCTGCGCCTCCTGCTCCCCGATCATCGAGAACTCCGGGTCGAGTCCCAGGTCGAGGGCGTGGGCTCGCAGGATGCGCGCGCACATGTGATGGATCGTGCTCACCCAGGCCGAGTCCACCTTGAGCGCCTCGTGCGCGAGACCTGCCTGGCGCAGCGCCGAACGCACGCGCTCCTTGATCTCGCCGGCGGCCTTCTCGGTGAACGTGATGACGAGCGCCTGGTCCAGGCTGTCGAGGAAGGGCCTGCCGTCCTCGCCCGAGCCCGGGCAGAGCGCCCACACGATGCGGCGCGTGAGCGTGAACGTCTTGCCCGAGCCGGCGCCGGCGGCCACGAACACGGGACGGTCAAGCGTCGTCACGATGCGCCGCTGCTCGGGAAGCAGCCCCTTGAGCAGCGCCTCGACCTCGGGCGGAACCTGGGCCCGCAGGCCCTCGCGATCGTTTGTCTCGCTCATCGTCACCTCACTCATGACTGCCTCCTCTCGCAGCTCAACACCGGGCACCACGCGCACGCCTTGGGCGAGCTGGGACGCGCGTCCACCTCGCCGGCAAGCATGTGCCCGATGACAGCGGCCACGGCCTCCTCCGTGCGGTCGAGCAGATCGTCGAACGTGCGGGCGCCCGGCACGGGCACGCACACGCGCTCGAGGCGCTTCTCGGACACGTCCGGACCGAGAACTGCCGCGGCATCGCGGGCCGTGAGGGCGCCTGCGATCTCATGGACGCCCTTCGTGCCCAGGTAGACGGCACCAACGAGCTCGACGCCCGCGTCACGCAGGAGGTTGCGAGCGATGCCCGCGTAGATGAGCGTCTGCACGCGGCCGGGCAGCGCAAAGCCCGCCTCCCAGTCCGCGCCGTCGCGCCCGACCAGGGCGTACTCGTCGAACAGCCGGCTCTTGTGCTTGTAGTCGATGACGAGCGCACGGCCCTGCTCGTCCACGTCGATGCGGTCGATCGTGCCCACGAAGTCCGCGCCGGCGTAGTCTGCCGGAAGGCCGGTCGAGCCGCCGAAGCGCCCCTCGAACAGGCGTGGCTCGAAGCCCTGGAAGCGCGTTGCCTCGTACTCGAGCGTCGTCTCGATGTCGCGCTCGACCTCCGCGAGGCGGCGGCGCTCCGAGGGCGTGTGCGGCACGAGTGCCTGCTTGTTGCGCGTGGATCCCTCGAGACGCTGGTGCGCGAGGTGCTCGGCAAAGTGGGCGTGCATGAGCTCCTTGGCGTGTTCGAGCGTACGCCCGTCCACGCGAGAGCCCTCCACGCGAAGGGCGGGGCTGAACCAGAACAGGCCGCTCTCCGGCGACTCGCCGCACTCGGGCCCAACGAAGCCCTTCTCGCGCGCAGCGTCCAAGAACAGCTCGCGGTGCGTGAGCTCGAGCACGCGGTGGACAAAGGTTCCCACCTGCATGTTCGAGAACTCGGCATCGCAGTCGTCCAGCCCCAGGCGCCGCAGCGTGAGCCACTTGTAGGGGCACTCAAGGTAGGTCTCCACCTGCGAGGCGGACAGCGACGGGCGGCCCTGCGGCAGCTCGGGCTGACCATCACGCGGGACGATGACGACCCTGCGCAGCGCCGGGTCGAGCTGCCCGGCAGGCGCCGCGGGCGCCACGGCACGCGGCTCTGGCACGCTTCCCGCGGCCGACAGGTTCTCCTCGATGCGCCCCTCGTCAACGCGAGACTCCGGAAGCGAGCGCAGCAGCGGCTTTCCGTCCTCGCCCACGGCATAGCACGAGACGACCTCGGAGAGCATGACGGCGGGAAACGTCTCGCTCGCGCTCGAGTCGTGGCTGGGGCGCACGAGCGACAGGTGCTCGCGCGCGACGGCCGCAATCGCCGCAAACGAGGCCCGCGTGCTCGCGAGGCCGTCCGTGGGCGCGTCGATGCCGGCATGCCCAAGCAGCCGGTCAAGCGCGGAGTCCGGCACGGGTATGAGAGAGTTCGCCGAGTCAAGGCCCAGGTAGATCATGGCGTCTGCCGAGGCGGACGCAAGGGAGGCGGCCATCTTGGGAGTCAGGATCTCCACGACGCAGGGCGAGCCCTCGCATGCGAGCTCGGGTCGGCACGTGACGCGCAGGCGCTCGAGCGCCGTGCCGGCAAGCGCCACGATCTGGTCGAGCGACGCGCCGTCATCTGCGGAGACGCCGCAGGCACGAAGCGTCCGGCCCGCCTCGGCGATGGCACGCAGCGCTCCCTCGTCGAGCAGGGAGGCGAGCCGCTCCTCGGCACTCGGCTCGAGGGTCTTGGGCGCATCTTCCGCATCCACGGCGTCCGCATCGCCCGCACCCGTAGCGGCAGGCTGAGGAACCGCGCCAAGCCGCATGGCCGCCGCGGCGACATGCCCGCGCAAAAGCTCGCGGACGGCACCGGCCACCTGCGGAGACGTTGCCGAGTGGTTCTGGAGCGTGCGCAGCACCTCGGCAGGTGTGAGGATGCGGTTACCGCGCCAGGCGACGTCACGGCGCCAGGCGCGGTTGGCGCCCACGCCCGCGGCGTCCAGCAGCAGGAAGTCGGAGACCTCGCGCGGGGGCCACCAGGACATGTCCGGCAGCTCGGCGGACGGGTCGTCGGGCCACGTCGCGGCAAGCGCGTCGAGCCGAGCCACGCTCTCGGCAAGGCCGAGAAAGCCCGCGCCCGCCCGCGTCTGGCTCGCCGGCCGGCCCACCTGGGCACGCACGGTGAGCCCCCGGGCATGCAGCTTGGGGGCAAGCTCGCGCCACGCGGACGCAACGTCTGGCGCCACGACGACGATGCGTCGCGCGCCGCCGCTCGCAAGCGCGCAGACGTGGGCGCAGACGGACGAGGACACGGCAAGCGGCCCCGCCGGCTCAAGCAGGCTCACGGCGCCGCCGGGCACCAAGTCCTCGCGGCCCGCATCGAACAGGTGAGAGAGCAGCGCAGAGAGCTCGGGCACGCGCGGCAGCGGGGCGGCCGGCTCGTCGGTGGCCTCCGAGACGTCGATGCCCCTCGCGCGCGCCTCGCCTCCAAGCAGGTGGACGCCCTCGCGGGCAACGTCGCCGGCAGGGCCGGCAAACGCCTGGCACACGAGCGTGCACTCCCCCGCCGCGGCATAGGAAAGCACGAGCTCACGCGTTGCGCGCGGCAACTCGCCAAAGCCGATGAGCACGCAGGAAGGCAGCGCCGTGCCCTCCTCGGTCATGAGATTGGGCAAAGCGGCAGCGGCCTCCGCGGGCTCGACGAGCCCGCGCTGCCCCAGGACGAGCCCATAGCTCTCGAGCAGCTCGAGCGCGCGCGCCTCGCCAGCCGAGAACGCACCGGCCGAGCGCTCCGGCATCCACGGGAGCCCCCTCTGGGCGGCCTGGCACAGCAGCTGCACCGTGCCCGCGCCCGTGTCAAGCGGCTCCACCGCGCCCTCGCCGGCGGCCTCTTCGAGAAGTCGTTCCATGAGCACGGCACGCGCCGCCGGATCCACGAGCGAGCGGCCGTCCCCATAGAGCGACCAGCGCAGCTCGCACCACGTAGCCGGCGTTGCACAGTCGATGCCCATCGCGAGGCCGTCGATGCCCTCGAGCGCGCGCTGCACCTCGAGCGACACGGAAAGGCTCGGCGCGAGCACGAGCACGTTCGTGCCGCTCGCACGCGAGAGCGCCCCGCGCAGCAGCCGCTCCACGCCCGCGCCCACGCGGCGCTCGTCGCTCGTCCTGAAGACAGTGAGTCCCATGTTCCTCCACGGTCGAAGTTCACAGAGACCATCCTACCGCGCCTTGCGGACAAAAAGGCCGGGTGCCAATTGGCACCCGGCCGCATCGAGCAAAGCGCTATGCCCGCGACGAACGCTGGTGGAACACGCGGAACACAACCGGCCCGTCAGCGTCCACGCGATAGGTGACGACCCATCTGTCGACAAGGAGCTTCCTATACCCTCTGCGCGCCAAAAAGGGATCGGGATGGATCGGCCCCATCAACGGAAACGACTCCAAGAGCTCGACCTTGTCGAGCACAGCATCAGACGGAAAAGGTCTCGTTCCCCCAAAGGACATGTGGACAGCATCGAGTTTCGCAAGATCCTCATATGCTTCAGGAAGGATTCGAACCATCAGGCCACGACCTCGGCGGAGCGAGCCGTACGGAGCATCGCACGAACCTCATCAACCGTGTAGCTCTTCCCGTCGCGCTGATACTCGGCCTCGGCCTCCAGAATGGCAGCGCGCTCGTCGAGCATGGCCTCGCGAGCCTCAAAGGCCTCCTGGCTCATGAGCACGACATCCTCGGCCCCGTTCTTGGTCACGTAGAAGGGCTCGCCCGTCTCATGCGCCTCCGCTGTGATGGCCGCATAGTCGTTCCTCAGGGTCTTCGACGAGATGATGCGCATCGGTGTCTCCTCTAGTTACTATATCGTTACCTTATTTTAGCACGAGAATTGCGAGCAGACAGACCGACTTCGAGCAGCACATACCTCACAACCGAAAGCCACCTCAATCGCATCGAGATCCAAGACGAAGCGTCCAACGGCAAATGGCAAATCGAAACAATAAGCCCGGACGCCGAACGGCATCCGGGCTCGCAAGCACTCTGAGCCGGCGGCTACTCCGCGAGAAGCTCGGCGATGGCGGCCTCGTCGGCCTCGGTGGCCTGGACGGCCGGCTCGAAGATCTTCGTGGAGATGGGCAGACCCTTGACCTTCACGGCCGCCTTGATGGCAGAGACGAACAGGTCGCACACGTCGTAGATGGCCATGAGCTTGGAGATGCGCTCGGCGCACGCAATGGCGCAGGCGTAGTCGCCCTGCTCGTAGGCAGCGTGCATCTTGACGAACGTCTCGGGCTCCACGTTCGTGAGACCGCACAGCACGCCGGAGCCCTCGCTCACGCGGTTGACCAGGTAGTACTCGTCAAAGCCGGAGAACACGGTGAAGTCGGGGTTCACGGCACGCGCGGCGCGGATGACCTTGCGCGTGTGGCTGATCGTGTCCACGGTGTCCTTGATGCCGCAGATGTTGCTGTGCTGCTTGGCAAGCGTGGCCACGAGCTCGGGCGTGAGGTCCATGCCGGTGCGCGCCGGGAAGTTGTACAGGATGACCGGCAGCTTCGTGGCCTCGGCGATGCCGCCGAAGTAGTTCTCGGCAGCCATGGGGCTCGGACCAAAGTAGTACGGCGAGACGGCGAGCACCGCGTCGGCGCCGGCACCCTCGGCGAACTTCGTGAACTCGATGACGTTGGCGTACGTCGTGTCACCAACACCGGCGAACACCTTCATGCGATCGCCAACACGCTTGACGGCAAACTCGAGCGCGGCCTCCTTGTCGGCAAGCGAGACGCTGTAGAACTCGCCGATGCTGCCAAACAGCAGCACGCCGTTCACGCCGGCGTCGGCCAAGTGGTCGAGGTGCTTGCCCCAGAGGTCGTAGTCGATTTTGCCCTCGTCGTCCGTGATGGTGATGGACGGGCAGAAGATGCCCTTGAACATGACTTTCTCGCTTTCTGGGGACGCCTCTCCAAGGCTGTCCCCCATTTGTTTCCCTTTGACGCAGCATGGGACCGGCCGCAAGCGCGCCGGTCCCATGCACATTGTGAACGAAGCCTAGTCGATCTGCTCGTTCTCGTACACAACGCCCTTCTGCAGGATGACGTTGGCGTACTGGGCGCGCTCGCTCGTGGCGATCACGACGTAGGCCTTCTTGGCCTCATCGTAGAACGGGAAGCGGTCGATGGTGCCGATGACGTCGGCGCCGCGGTCGTCAACCTCGGAGACGAGCTGCTTGTACGTGTCCCAGATCGGGGTCTCGCAGTCATCGCCCGGGACGACGTCCATGAGCGTGACGGGCTTCTCGACGTACTGGTCGAGCGGGACGAGCTTGAGGATGGCCTTGAGGATCTCGGGCACGCCATGGCCGTCGCAGCGGACGAGCTTGCAGTCCTTGGCGATGGAGGCCGCCGGGAAGTTGCCGTCGGCGATGACGAGCGTGTCACCGTGGCCCATCTCGCACAGAATCGAGAGGAGCTCGGGAGGAAGAACCGGAGAGATACCCTTGAGCATGATGCACTCCCTTTTTGATGGGACCGATGGAGCGGCCCGCGCGCAAGGCAGACGCGCGGGCCGCCACAGACGTTAGAGCGTAAGGCCGTAGGCGCGCACGGCGTTGTTCATGAAGAAGTCCTCATCGTCGCCAAAGGCGTCGCGCAGCGTCTGGAAGTGCTCGTCGAAGGAGCTGTAGAGCTTCACGACGGGCCAATTGGACGCATACAGGAGCTTCTTGGGGTCGAACGTGTCGCGCGTGAACTTAAGCAGCTCGGAGACGAACTGCTTGTCGGCCGTGGGATAGCCCGAGACCTTGACGTAGAGGTTCGGCAGGGTCGCGAACTTCTTCATGACCGCGCACCACTCCGGCGTGAGCGCCTCGACGTTGCCGAGGTGGTTCAGGATGACCGTCTCCTCGGGCGCCTGGGCAAACGCCTCGTAGGCGTCCTCGAGCTCGTTCACGCGGTTGCAGGACTCGAACGGCAGCCCCTTCTTAGCCAGCGTGTGCAGGCCCTCCACGAAGCTGGGCTCGAGGCAGCGGCCGCGAGGCTCGGAGTCGATGTGGAGCGGCTCGCGGATGCCGGCGGCAAAGGCCGGGACGCGCATCCACGGGGAGACGTCGCTGCGAAGCATGCAGGCGAGCATCTTGGGGTGGGCCGCCTTGAGGTCGTAGGCGATTTTGTCCTCGGCCTCGTGGTCAGCGCAGTCCACCTCGACGTACACGCCGCCGACGAACTCGACGCCGGCCTGGCGGGCATACTCGGCCTCCAGGTCCTCCACCTTGTAGGTGTGCGTGATGGTGCCGTCGGTGCCCTCGAGCCAGGGAAGGTCCTGCGTGTCGAGGTTCCACACGTGAAAGTGAGAATCAACAACCTTGAGATCAGACATGGTGCTTACTCCTCCCCAAAGCCGATCTTGGAGCCGGCGAAGCCGTACCAGGCGCAGAAGGCCAGGCAGGGAACGGCGACGAGCATGGCGACGGGCAGGCCGCAGGCATCGCCGATGGCGCTGACGATGACCGGGATGATGGCGCCGCCCACGATGGACATCGTGATGATGGACGAGCCGGTCTTGGTCTCGTTGCCGTTCATGCCGCGCAGTGACAGCGAGAAGATCGTCGGGTAGCCGATGGACATGAACAGGTAGGCCACGACAAACGCGGCGACCGAGACCGCACCGAGATCCAGGAAGACGAGGAAGAAGCAGATGGCGGCACCCGTCATGTAGATGCCGAGCAGCTTGCCCGGGTCCTTCTTGGCCAGAAGCGGCGTGGAGGCGAAGCGGCCGATGGTGAACAGCAGCGACAGGGCGCTCACGAGACCGGTGGCCAGGCTCATCTCGAGGCCGGCGACCTTGGTGGCATAGGTGGCGAACAGCGAGAAGCCGACCGTCTGGATGCCCACGTAGAAGAACTCGGCGACAACGCCCAGCTTGAAGTAGGGCTTCTTGAGCGCACCGGTGGAGACGGCCTTCTCGGAGCCGGCCTCCTCGACGTCGTTCGGCGGCGTCGGGAGCTTCAGGAAGACGAACACGGCGAGCATGATCGCGAGCACGACGGCAATCACGATGTAGATGCCACGGGTGCTGGCGAGGAACGACGTCTTTGCCTCGGCAAAGCCCGGCTGGCCGGCAGCGACGGTCGTGCTCAGGATCTGGGCCATGATGAGCGGGCCCACGATGGAGCCGACGCCGTTGAACGACTGGGCGAGGTTGAGTCGCATGGACTCGTGCTTCTCGTCACCGAGCTTGGTGATGTAGGGGTTGCAGTTGGCCTCGAGCGTGGTGGCACCGGCGGCGACGACGAACGTGGAGACGAGGAACAGGGCGAACGAGGCGGCGTTCGTGGCGGGCACCGTGATGACGGAGCCGAGCACGAACAGGGCGAGACCGGCGATGACGCCGCCCTTGTAGCCAAACTTCTTGGCAATGGCGCCGGCCGGGATGGCCATGACGAAGTAGGCGCCATAGTAGGCAACCTGCATGAGCGACGTCTGGGTGGTCGTCAGCTCGAGGTAGTTGGCGATCGGGGCGTTGAGCGAGCTGACCAGGTTCATGGCCAGGCCCCAGACGAAGAACAGCGACGTCACGAGAACGATGGCGACGGTTGCCGCGCCGCCCTTGGTGCTCGCCTTCTTAGCGGATTCAGACATGTACGAATTCCTCTTTCCTGGCTGCGCTTAGTCGAGGGCGCGGTCGAGGTTGACGTAGCCGCCGTCGACGTTGCACCACTGGCCGGTGGTGTGGGAGGAGCGGTCGGAGAGCAGGAAGGCGCAGGTGTCGGCGATCTCCTCGGTGGTGGTCATGCGGTGCTCCAGGGGAATCTTGTCCGTGATGAGCGACAGGCGGGCCTTCTGGGCCTCCTCGTCACCGAACGTCTTGATCCAGTTGGCGTACAGCGGCGTCCAGGCCTCGGCGACGACGATGGCGTTGACGCGCACGGAGTCCTTGACCAGAGCCGCGGCCCACTCACGGGTGAGGCCGAGGATGGCGCCCTTGGCGGCGGCGTAGGCGCTCGTCTTGCCCTGGCCGGTGAGGGCAACCTTGGAGGCGATGTTCACGATGGCGCCCTTGGACTCCTTGAGGTACGGGCAGGTCTCGTGGACGAGCTCGTAGTAGTGGGTCAGGTTGCCGTGGATGGATTTCTCGAAGTCCTGCCAGCTCGTGGTCTCAAGCTCGAGGTTGTCGTTGCGGCCGGCGTTGTTCACGACGCCGTCGATGTGGCCGTACTTCTTGTAGACCTCCTCGACGATGGGCTTGATCTCGTCGGTGTTGTTGAGGTCGATGTAGTAGGTCTCGAACGTCTTGGTGATCTCAGAGATCTCGGCGCGGAACTCATCCTCGACGCCGTCCTTGCGGTTCAGGACCACGGGGATGGCGCCCTCGCGGGCGAGCTGCAGCGCGATGCCCTTGCCGATGCCCTTGAAGCCGCCGGTGACGAAGATGACCTTGCCCTCGAGATGCAGATCCATGATGCACTCCTTCTTGTTGTCCCGGGTGTCCCTTCCCGGGGTTTGCCTTTGGCGCAGTTGGGGGGTCTGCGCCCTATGTATCACGCGGGATGGCCCGCGGTGATGCCTTGCTGGGTGCCCAGGGGGTCTCAGCGGCCCCCGGGCGGCTTGGTGAGGCCCGGCCCCTCGGAAGGGGTGGGGGCCGGGCCCCGTGAGCTAACTGCAGCTACATGTAGTTGCACAGGTGCGGCAGCGCCGTCTCGGTGTAGCCGAGCGCCTCGGCACACGTGGGCTCGCCGTTGCACACGGCGATGATCTGGTCGATGAGGCGGTCGCGCAGCTCCTCCATGGTCTCGGGGCCATAGATCGTGGCCTGCGCGTCAAAGTCGATGTTGTCGGCCATGGTCTGAGCCGTACGGCCGTTTGCCGTGATGCGCAGCACCGGGGCGATGGCGTTGCCCGTGGGCGTGCCCAAGCCCGTCGAGAAGACCACGAGCTGGCAGCCGCCGGCGATGATGCCGCCAACGCTGGACGGGTCGTTGCCCGGCGTGTCCATGATGACGAGGCCCTCGTGGCTCTTGAGCGGCGCGGCATAGGGGTACACGGCGTTGATGGGGCTGTGGCCGGCCTTGTGGATGCAGCCGAGCGACTTCTCCTCGAGCGTGGTGAGGCCACCGGCCATATTGCCGGGGCTGGGGTTTCCCTCACGCATCTCGGCGCCGAACATCTGCACGTACTTCTCGTAGTCACGCACGATCTTCAGCACCTGCTCGCCCACCTCGGGCGTGGCGGCGCGGCGGGCCAGGATGTGCTCGCCGCCAAAGAGCTCGGGCGTCTCGCACAGGACGGTCGTGGCGCCCTGGGAGACCATCCAGTCCGACACCTCGCCGATGAGCGGGTTGGAGCCCAGGCCGCTCGAGGTGTCGGAGCCGCCACAGTTGGTGCCGAAGATGAGCTCGGAGACGGGCACGTCCTCGCGCTCGCACAGGCTCGCCTCGCGGACGAGCTCGCGGGCGATGCGCGTGCCCTCCTCCACGGCCTTGATGGAGCCGCCGACCTTCTGGATGATCAGCGAGCGGATGGGCTTGTCGCAGCGGGCGCGGATGGCGTCGATGACCAGGTCGTTCTGGCAGCCCTCGCAGCCCAGCGAGACGGCGAGCACCGCATAGACGTTGGGGTTGGCGGCAAGCCCTGCGAGCGTGTCGACCGTGAGCTGCTGGTCCACGTTGACCTGGCTGCAACCGTTCTGGTTGTGGAACGTCACGCAGCCGGTGACGGCGCGGGCGATGCGCTCGGTGGTGTCGGAGGCGCAGATGCTCGTGGGAAGGACGAGCACGTGGTTGCGGATGCCCACCTGGCCGTCTGCCCTGCGGTAGCCGCGGAAGGTGCGCGTGGACACCGAGGCGGCGGCCGGGGCAGCCACGTCGGAGGCGGCGGAGGTCACGTCGTTGGCGTCGATGTCCTTGAGGTCGTCGGAGCTGGCGCAGTTGTGGGTGTGCACGTGTTCGCCGCACTTGATGTCGGTCGTGGCGACGCCGATGTACTCGCCGTACTTGATGACCTTCTCGCCACGCTTGATGTCAGTGCGGGCGATCTTGTGGAACAGCGGGATGTGATCGGCCGTCACGACATGGCCCTCGCCCCCGCCCGGAAGCGGATAGGCAACGTCGGTGCCGGGCTCGAGCTCGCGGATGGCTACGACGACGTTGTCCTTCTCGTCAATGATGACGCCGTTTCTCATGGACAGTCCTCCCTCGGTCTGGGACGGCTCACATCCGGCGGGACCAGACACGGACGCTCGCGCCCGTTGGGGTTGCCTGGTGCTCGTTTGTTCGGATATGCGAACCTCGTTCCCAAATGACACTTGTACCTTAAATCCAATGAAGGCCCTGGGGATTCGGAAGTCCCCTGGCATCTGTGGGCGGTAGGTTATTGGCTGCGAACGGCGTTCGTATTTGCGAACCACTACCGTCAGTGGTAAGAATAGATTCGGAATTTGATGCGGTCAAGGCGGCGCGCGCCGCGCACCAATCGGGCCGCACGGCACTTGAGCCGGGACTTTGTCCCAAGGGAGCATAGACACGATGGCAGCAGCTACAGAAAAGCCCCAGCATCGCTCGACGATGCGCGTCCTCGACATCCTAGAGACGCTCGCGAACGCGTCCGGCGGCCTCACGATGGCAGAGATCTGCCGAGAGGTGGGCGCTCCCAAGGGAAGCCTCTCCCCCATCCTGCACACGATGGCAGACGCGAGCTACGTTGCCTACGACGACGCCACGAAGCGCTACTCCATCGGCCTCAAGACCTATCTGCTTGGCAAGTCGTTCGACCGCGAGAGCACCTCGATGAGCCTGTTCATGGCCGCGATGCGAGACGTCACGGCCGCCTGCGGCGAGACCTGCCAGCTCGGGGTGCTCGACCACGGACGCGTGCTCTACATCGCAAAGGTGGACTCGCCCCAGCCCGTGCGTCTGACGTCGAGCATCGGCAAGACGCTGCCCATCCACTACACAGCCATCGGCAAGGTGCTCGTGAGCGAGATGGACGAGGCAGACGTGCGCGGCATGCTCCACGAGCCGCTCGAGCGCCCCACGCAGGCCACGGTGCGCAACGCCGACGAGTTTCTCGCCCAGCTCGCCGAGGTGCGTCGCGAGGGCTTTGCCTATGACCGCGAGGAGGCCACGGAGGCCGTGCAGTGCATCGGCGTGGGCGTGCGCCGGCACGGCGTCATCGAGTACGGTCTGTCCGTGACGACGCCCTCCTACCGCCTCACCGACGAGAAGCAGCGAAGCATCAAGGACGCGCTGGTGCGCGCCAAGCGCCACATGGAGCGAGCGCTGGCGTAGGGGACGAGGCGGCATGGCCTGTAGTACCCCAGCGAAGAAACAAACTACGCATCATTTGACTTGAAAGCCCGGGTTTAGAGCCGTTCAGGTCAAATGCTGCGTAGTTTGCCATGCGCCACTGGACCGTCTACTCCCCCGCCAGCTCGTCGAGGACGACGCGATAGCCACCGACGGCACCGTTCAGGCACTTGGAGACGCGGCTGACCGTCGTGGACGAGGCGCCCGTCCGCTCCTGGACGGACAGGTAGGACTCCCCCGCGTCAAGCAGGCGCGCCACCTCGAGGCGCTGCGAGAGGTCCTCTATCTCTCGCGGGGTGCACAGGTCCGTGAGAAACGCCTCGATCTGGCCAGGGCCGGCCAGGCCGTCGATGGCCCTCACGAGCCTCCTTGCGGACTCGGTTTCCAAGACCTCGCGAGCGTCCATGTGCCCCTCCCAGCGCGCCTCGTCGCGCAGCCCGATGCCGTGCGTCATCAAGCTTTCACTTTAGCGCATTAAAGCGCCCGAGACGGGCGAGGAAAACGAGGGGGCACCCTACCGCAACGCGAGGGCAGCTCGCTACCTGATGATGCCGCCAAGCATCATCGTGACGAGCGACACGATGATGGCACCGAGAAACGCCGCGCCAAAGCCGTCCACGAGGATGCCGGCATGGGTGATGTTTCGCGAGAGATAGCCCGCGAGCTCGAGCATGAACGCGTTGATGACGAGCGAGAACAGCCCCAGCGAGATGACGGTGAGCGGAAAGCCCAGCACCTTGAGCACGGGCTTGACGAGCGCGTTCACGATGGCGAGGAACAGCGCCGTGAAGACGGGCGCGGCCCACGTGCCGCCTACGACCTCGATCCCTGGCACGAGCCAGATGGCGACGCCCACGGCAATGGAGCCGGCAAGCCACTTTGCGATGAATCCCATGGGTCCTCCTCATGAGCGGGGGCGCGGGCACGGCGCCCGTGCCCGCAGGCTACTTCTTCCTCGGCTTGTAGCGCCGGCGCGTGGCGTGGGCGCTGCCCTTGCGGGCACCGGCCTTGAGACGGGCCATGACCTCGTCCTCCGTGGTGCCCTCGACCTTGCTCCTCAGCTCGACGAGCTGGTCTCTGAGCTCGGCGGCGCGCTCAAAGTCCATGGCCTCGCTCGCAGCCGCCATGTCTGCCTCAAGCGTCTCCATGAGCCTCGTGAGCTCCTCGCGCGGCAGCTTCCTCGCCAGCTCGTTGGCAACCGAGCGCGCCGTGGCCTCGCTTTTGGCCCGCGCGTCGCTCTCCACGCCCGAGAGGCTCTCGAACGCGCCGTGGCTGCCCGTGCCGTGGCGGTCGCGCGTCTTGTCCCCCACGGTCTCGTCAGCCTCGGCGATGAAGCTCGATATGTCGGCGATGGACTTGCTCACCGTCTTGGGCACGATGCCGTGCTCGGCGTTGTACGCCTCCTGCAGCTCGCGACGTCGGCGCGTCTCGTCGATGGCCACGCGCATGGAGTCCGTCACGCGATCTGCGTACATGACGACCTCGCCATGGGCGTTTCTCGCCGCACGGCCCATCGTCTGGATGAGCGAGCGGCGGTTGCGCAGGAACCCCTCCTTGTCCGCGTCCAGGATGGCCACAAGCGAGACCTCGGGGATGTCGAGGCCCTCGCGCAGCAGGTTGATGCCCACGAGCACGTCGATCTTGCCCGTGCGCAGGTCTCGGATGATGTCTACGCGGTCGAGCGTGGCGGTGTCGGAGTGCATGTAGTTGACCTTGAAGCCCTCGTCGAGCAGATGGTCCGTGAGGTCCTCGGCCATGCGCTTGGTGAGCGTGGTCACGAGCACGCGCTCCTTCTTGGCCACGCGCGCGCGAATCTCCTCGGTGAGGTCGTCGATCTGGCCGCGGATGGGCCGCACGTCGATCTTGGGGTCGAGAAGGCCCGTGGGGCGGATGATCTGCTCCACCGTCTGCTGGCTCACCTGTTCCTCGTAGTCTCCCGGCGTGGCCGAGACGTAGAGAAACTGCGGCACGCGCGCCTCGAACTCGTCAAAGCGAAGCGGGCGGTTGTCCAGGGCGCTCGGCAGGCGGAAGCCATGCTCCACGAGCGTGATCTTGCGGGAGCGGTCCCCCTCGTGCATGCCGCGGATCTGTGGCACCGTCACGTGGGACTCGTCGATGATGCAGAGCATGTCCTTGGGGAAGTAGTCGATGAGCGTGTAGGGCGGCTCGCCGGGCTTGCGCCCGTCCAGGTGGCGCGAGTAGTTCTCGATGCCGTTGCAGAAGCCCATGGTCTCGAGCATCTCGAGGTCGTAGGCCGTGCGCTCGCGCAGGCGCTGGGCCTCCAGCAGCTTGTCGGACGCCTTGAGCTGCGCCAGGCGCTCGGTGAGCTCGGCGTTGATGGTGTCGAGCGCGTGGTTGATCTTGGGGCGCTCCGTGACGTAGTGGCTCGCAGGCCAGATGGGGATGGCGTCGTACTCGCGAAGAATCTCTCCGGTGACCTCATCGATCTCTGCGATGAGCTCCACCTCGTCACCGAAGAACTCGATGCGCAGGGGGTGCTCGGCATAGGGCGGGAACACGTCCACGCGCTCGCCGCGGACGCGGAAGCACCCGCGCGCGAGGTCCACGTCGTTGCGGTCGTACTGGATGTCGATGAGGGCATGGATGAGGTCGTCTCGCTCGAGGGGCTCGTCCTTGGAGACGTTGGGGGCAAGGCCCGCGTAGTCCTCGGGGCTGCCGATGCCATAGATGCAGCTCACGGACGCCACGCAGATGACGTCGCGGCGAGACAGCAGGCTCGCCGTGGCCTGGTGGCGCAGCTTCTCGACCTCCTCGTTGATGGAGGAGTCCTTCTCGATGTAGGTGTCGGACTGCGGGACGTAGGCCTCGGGCTGGTAGTAGTCGTAGTAGGAGACAAAGTAGACCACGGCGTTGTTGGGAAACAGCTCGCGCATCTCACTGGCAACCTGGGCGGCAAGCGTCTTGTTGGGCTCGAGGATGAGCGTGGGCTTGTTCACGGCCTCGATGGTCTTGGCCATGGTGAACGTCTTGCCCGAGCCCGTGACGCCCATGAGCGTCTGGTAGCGCAGGCCCTCCTCGATACCGTGGGCGAGCTTCTCGATGGCCTGAGGCTGGTCTCCGGCAGGCTCGAAGCGCGAGACCACCTTGAGCGGCGTGCCGGCAGCGTCCACGCCAAAGCGGCGCAGCTCGGCCCCAACGTGGCCCGTGACCTGCAGCGTTGCCGATGTGGTAGGTTCTGCTCCCATGTTTCCTCCGAAACGTACAGCTGTTCGGCATCACGAGTATACCCAAGCAAAGACAATCAGCACACGACGCAGGCGCCAAACAAAAGGGGCGCCCGCCCCAAAGGGAGCGAGCGCCCTCGTACGAGAAGTGGGCACCCCGACGTGCCCACCTTCCCCTAGCCGCGCACGCGGTGCACGGCCTCCATGGCCCCCTTGCATGCCTCGGTGACCTTGGAGAAGTCACCGTCAGCAAAGAGGGCGGGCTTGACCATCCACGTGCCTCCGCACGCGATGATGGACGGAGAGGAGAGGTATTCCTCGACGTTGCCGGTGTTGACGCCACCGGTAGGCATGAAGCGATGCCCAACGAACGGCGCACACAACGACTTGATGGTCGCGAGACCGCCGTACTGGGCAGCTGGGAAGAACTTGGTGACGGTAAGGCCAAGCTTGCGAGCGGCCGTGACCTCGGTGGGCGTCACGGTACCAGGAAGGACCGGCACGCCCAGCTCGATGCAGTGATGCACGACTTCCTCGTCAAAGCCCGGGCTTACGATGAAACCCGCGCCAGCGGCGACGGCGCGGTCCACCTGCGCGACGTTGAGCACGGTGCCAGCGCCGACGGCAATCTCGGGCACCTGCTCGTGCATGGCCTTGATGCACTCGGCGGCGCAGGAGGTACGAAACGTGACCTCGGCGCTCGGCATGCCGCCGGCGACGAGGGCACGCGCCATGGGAACGGCGTCCTCGACCTTGTCGAGCACGACGACCGGCACGATGGCGAGGTCATGAAGCTTTTTGTAGAAATCCTCGAACATAGCAACCACCTTGGGATTGGTCTAGCGAAAAGGGACAGATGTGAGGGACTCCAACGAGGCTCAGCGAGACACGCGCGTGGCACCACCCGAGTGGGCAACCGAGAGAATCTCGGACTCGCTCACGAGGTTGGCGTCACCGCGCACGGTGAGCTTGAGCACGCTCGCGGCTATGGCGTAGTCAATGGCATCCTGGGGCTCGAACCCATGCAGGTAGGCGTGGATGAGGCCCGCGTTGAACGCGTCGCCGGCGCCGACCCCCTCGAGCACGTGGACGTCGTGGACGGGGCTGAACCAGTGTCTGTCGCCGGCCGCCTCGTAGAGAAGACCCATCCAACGGGAGCGCTCGGTGCTCTCGACGTCACGGACGACGGAGGCGACGGCGCGGCACCCGTAGGTCTCGCAGATCTGGCGCGCCATCTCGACGTAGGACTCACGCTCCTCGATGCCATGGGCAAGCGAGCCGGAGACGCACGTCATGCCGAGCGCCGAGGGGGCGTCCTCGTCATTGGCGATGCAGACGTCAACGAGGGGCAACAGCTCGCGCATGACACCCTGCGCCTTCTCCGGGGTCCAGAGCTTTCCGCGGTAGTTGAGGTCGAGCACCGTGCGCACGCCACGCACGCGCGCGGCCTCGAGCGCCTGCCTGCAGGCAAGGGCGAGCTCGTCGGAGACGGCGGGCGTCACGCCAGAGACGTAGAACGTGCCGACGCCCTCGAGGAGGCGGTTCCAGTCGAACACCTCATGGGAGGCGAGGGAGGCGGCGGAGTACTTGCGGTCATAGACGCAGCCATTGCCTCGCTGCGAGGCGCCGAGCTCAAAGAAGTAGGAGCCGAGGCGATCGCCCTCACGAACGACACGGCTCGTGTCAACCCCATAGGCATTGAGGCTGCGAAGCGCGCAGTCTCCGATGCGGTTGGGCGGCACGACGGAGACGAAGGCGGAAGAATCGCCCTGGAAGGCAAGGGACAGGGCGGTGTTCGCCTCGGCGCCGCCGTAGCGGGCGTCAAACGAGGAGGCCTGCTCCAGGCGCAGGTTGTCCGGAGGGCTCAGACGCATCATGATCTCGCCGAAGGCGAGAACGACATCATCCTTGTTCATATGAACTCCAGCTGACGTAGAGACAGAGAAAGGGCGCGTCCCCGCATGGAACAGGGCTTGGCGGGAGCGCGCCAGCGACGCTTGCGCGCCGCAAAGGAGGGAGCACGGCCGGCAAGGAATTCCTTGGGTTTACATCCGAGCTCGACATGAGATTGGCCAAATGAGGGGGGATTATCTGCAGCCAACCCCATGGCGAACCCGGACCCGCGCCAGGCGCCCGCCCGTCCCCACGCGGACGGGCGCCCTCCCCTACTTGAGGAGGTCTGTGAAGTCCTCGACGAGCTCGGTGTAGATTTGGGTCCAGGAGCGGGCTCCCTGCAGGTACTTCACCTGCATGCCCCTCGTGAATGCATCGAGGTATCCCTCGATCTTGGCGCGCTTGTCGGCCGGCAGCTCAGACTGCGAGACCTGAGCCTTGAGGGCGTCGTTGGACTGGCGGCACCTGAGGGCCTCCCACTCGCCATAGGTCATCTGCTTGAGAGAGCCATCGGCCGCCTCGGTGACGACGAACGTATCGGGCTCCAGCTCTATGGCAGTCGCGGCGTCGGTGGCCTGCTTGTGGAACAGGATCTTCTGGGACATATGAATCGCTTCCTCGTCACGAGAGCCCGGCGCCGGGACGAGCGTCGGGCCCAAACAGCGTTACTTGGCAGTGGACACCTGGGCGTCCTCGTCCCTCTCGGGCCAGAGCAGCTCGTACTTGCGGCCAGTGAGCTCCTCGCAGACCTTGCGGGCCTCGGGCGTGACATCGGCCTTGGAGCCGCCCTTCTCGAGGCGGTCGATCTCGGCCTCGAGCACCGCGTGGGTCTCCCTGTTCAGATAGACCTTGCGGCTCATGTACAGGGCGAGCGCAATGAGCAGGGCGGTACCCACGAAGAAGACGACGGCGATGCCCGTCTGGACGTGCGGGTAGGCGGCCATGTCGGAGAAGTGCTTCATCGTCTGGGAGTCGTAGCCGATGACCGAGAGAAGGATGCCAGCGATCCAGGTGGCCAGAGCGCCCGTGGACTTGCGCAGGAAGCTCATGACGGAGGCATAGAGGCCGGCGCGGTCGTCTCGGGTCATGATGTAGTCGACGTCCGCCATGAACGGGAAGATGTTCCAGGGAGTGAACTCGAGCACGGCTCGGCCGACCTGGTAGATGACGGAGAACGCAACAAGCAGCACGACGACGGCCGTGGGGTTAGAGAGCTGAAGCAGCCACACCGCGAGATAGCCAACCATGGCCACGAGAATCGAGGTGTAGGCGAGGCGGAACAGGTAGCGCGGGCCATGGCTCACCATGAGCTTGGTGGCAACGAGCGTGGCCGGGATGCCGAGAATGGCAACGGCCTGGAGAATCCAGGGAAGGCCCTCGGAGACGCCGGCGATGCACAGGACGACGAAGTTTACGAGCAGCGTGGAGTAGAAGTCCTTGCCCGTGAAGGAGAGCAGGTAGACGGCGAGGTGCGTGCGGAAGGCCTGGTTCTGGAACGTCTGCTTGTAGCCGTCGATCATGTCGCGGACGGACTCGCCGAAGGTCTTCTTGGGCTGGGCGTTGAGCTCGGCCACGAACTCGTCGGTGAGCGGACGCTCCCAGGTGAAGCGCCAGGAGACGAAGATGGCAACGACGAACAGGACGGTCCAGGCGATGCCAGCATAGAGATAGGCGTTGACCTGAACGCTCTCGGGGAGGCTCTTGAGGAACGCGAGAATCATGAAGACAAGGGCGGTACCAGTCGCGGAGATGACCATGCGAGAGCCAGAGAGGACCGTACGCTTCGTGTAGTCACGCGTCATCTCGGCGGGCAGGCACTCCCAGGGGATGAGCAGCATGGCGATGATGACCTCCATCGCCACATAGACTGCCAGGTAGTAGGTGAAGCTAGGCTGGCCGCTCGCGTCCTTGACGTTGATCCAGAACAGCGGGAACACGCAGGCGAACAGGATGAGGCCGACGAACATGAAGAAGTGGCGGCGTCCGAACCTCTGGCCAAGCTTCGTGCGATAGAAGTTGTCCGTGATGGGGCCAAACACCATGTTCCAGATGCAGTCCACGATGCGGCCGGCAGCGGCGATGGTACCAGCGATGGCGGGGTTGAAGCCCTGGGCAAGCGTGAGGTAGGCAAAGATGACGCCGGAGACGATGTTGTTCCAGCCACCGCCCATGAGGTCCATCATGCCGTAGCAGACGCCACGCTTGGCGTTGATCTCCTTGGGCGTGTAGACCCAGTTCTTCTTGCCCTGCTCCTGGGTTTTCTCTGACATTGGGGGGATTCCTTCTTCTCGGACCCACTGTGGGGCCATCGGCGGCGGGCCGCCCGCAGGCAGGCCCGCCACAACCTACAGGTCTCTACTTGGCCTCGCCAAAGAAGCCGAAGTAGTCGTGCGCGTTGTTGTAGGAGATGTCCTCGACCATCTTGCCGAGCAGCTCCTCGTCCTCGGGAGCCTGGCCGCGCTCGACCCACTCGCCGACGAGCTGGCACAGCACGCGACGGAAGTACTCGTGACGCGGATAGGACAGGAAGCTGCGCGAGTCGGTGAGCATGCCGGTGAAGCGGGAGAGCAGGCCCTGCTCGGCGAACATCGTGAGCTGCTTCTTCATGCCGGAGAACGTGTCGTTGAACCACCAGGCGTTGCCGAACTGCATGCGCTGCTTCACGCCGCCGGCCTGGAAGGAGCCGCACAGGCTCGCGATGGCCAGCCAGTCGGTGTCGTTGAGGCTGTAGAAGATGACGTTGGGAAGGGCGCCCGCCTGCTCGGCCGCGTCGAACAGCAGCTTGTGCTGGTAGACGAAGTCGGGCTGGTCGCCGGCGGAGTCAAAGCCGCAGTCAACACCGAGCTCCTTGAAGTACTTGGAGGAGTCGTTGCGGAAGCAGTTGCCGTGGATCTGCATCGTCCAGCCATGGGCGGCGTACTCGCCCATGAGGAACAGGGTCATGGACGTCTGGTACTCACGAAGCTCCTGGGCAGAGATCTGCTCGCCGGCGAGGCGCTTGGCAACGACCTTGGCGACCTGATCGTCCGCGGCGGGTGTGAAGTAGAACGTGTTGGCACCCTGGTCGGCGAGGCGTCCGCCCACCTCGTGGAAATACTGGACGCGCTGCGCGGCGGCCTGCTTGAGCGAAGCGAAGTCCGTGACCTTGACGCCGGAGACCTCGGAGAGCGTCTCACAGTAGGAGGCAAAGCTGTCGAGGTCGATGTTCATCAGGTCATCGGGACGGAACGTCGGCAGGACCTTGAAGCCGTTCTCGGCCTCCTGCTCGGCGAGCAGCTTGTGGTACTTGAGGTCGCTCGCGGGGTTGTCCGTGGTGCAGATGCACTTGACGTTGAACTTGCGGATGAGGCCCTTGGCCGAGAACTCGGGCTTGGCGAGCTCGGCGTTGGCGCGGTCCCAGATCTCCTTGGCGTTCTTGTGATTGATCGTGAGGTCGATGCCAAAGACGCGACGGAGCTCGAGGTGGCTCCATTCGTAGATGGGATTGCCCACCGCGTGCTCGATGGTGTCCACGTAGGCCAGGAACTTGGCGTAGTCGTCATCGCCGCGAATCACGCTCTCGGGCGTGCCGTTCGCGCGCATGATGCGCCACTTGTAGTGGTCGCCAAAGCCGTTGTCGTAGAGCCAGACCTGGGCGAGGTTCTTGTAGCGCTTGTCCTCGTAGATCTCCGCCGGAACGAGGTGGCAGTGGTAGTCGATGATGGGCATCTTCTCGGCGTGGTCGTGATAGAGCCTCTTGGCCCAGTCGGTCGTGAGAAGGAAGTCATCGTTGAGCAGCATGTTCCACTCCTCTTTTGATGGTCGGATGCGTGCTTGGGACACGGCCTAGGAGAGCTTGTCGAGCGTCTCCCAGACGCCGTTGATGTAGGCGCAGCCCAGGGCGCGGTCGTACAGGCCGTAGCCGGGACGTCCCGTCTCGCCCCAGATCATGCGACCGTGGTCCGGACGGATGAAGCCATCGAAGCCGTTGTCGTGCAGCGCCTTCATCATCTTCACCATGTCCTTGGAGCCGTACTCGCTGGGATGCGCGGACTCGTAGAAGTCCTTGTTCTCGGGGTCCTCGGGGTGCAGGTAGCGGATGTTGCGCATGTGCACGAAGTGAATGCGGCCGCGCTTCGAGAACTCGGCGAGGATGGAGTAGATGTCGTTGGCAGGCTCCTCGGCGATCGAGCCGCAGCACAGCGTGATGCCGTTGTAGGGGGTGTCAACGGCGTTGCAGAGCCAGTCGAGGTCCGCGCGGTTCTTGATGATGCGAGGAAGGCCGAACATGCTGTAGGGCGGGTCATCGGGGTGGATGGCCATCTTGACGTCACACTCCTCGCAGGTGGGCATGATCGCCTTGAGGAAGTAGACGAGGTTCTCGCGCAGCTTGTCCTCGTCGACGTCCTTGTAGATCTCGAAGAGGTGCTTGAGGTGAGCGAGGCGCTCGGGCTCCCAGCCGGGGAGCGTGAAGCCGTTCGTGCCTGCGGAGTACTTGTCGAGGAGCACCTGCGGGTCGTCGGGAATCTCCTTTCGCTCGAAGACGAGCGTGTGGGAGCCGTCGGGCAGCACGTAATCGAGATCGGACTTCACCCAGTCGAAGACGGGCATGAAGTTGTAGCAGATGCACTTGACGCCGTACTTGGCGAGGTTGCGAATGGTCTGCTTGTAGTTCTCGATGTACTTGTCGCGGCTGGGAAGGCCAACCTTGATGTCGTCGTGGATGTTGACGGACTCGATGACCTTGAGCGTGAGGCCCTTATCCTCAACCTGCTTGACGAGCGCGGCGATGCGGTCCTCGGGCCAGACCTCGCCCACGGGGATGTCCATGATGCATCCCACGACGCCCTTCACGCCCGGAATCTGTCGAATCTCGTCGAGGGTGATCTTCTCCTCGCCCGAGCCGTACCAGCGAAACGTCAGCTCCATGCTTGTGACTCCACTTCTTTATGTCTGAAACTACTGTCTACAGGTACTTCTTGATGGTCGCGCGCACGGCACCGGCGCCGGCAAGCTCCTCGAGGAACAGGCCCTCGATCTTCTCACCGAGGCCAAGCTCGTAGAGGTTGCAGTCGAACACCTCGGCGTTGGACAGGACCGGGGCAACGGCCTCATGGACGAGCGCGGCGTCCGCGCAGCCGAGCTTCACCTTGGAGAGGGCCGCCTGGAGCTCGTCGAGCATCGGGTCGGGGCTGCAGGTGAACGCCTTGCCCTCGTCGTCGACGGCGAGCAGGTAGCGCAGCCAGCCCGCGATGACGAGCGGGATGTAGGTGAGCGTGGAGACGTCCTTGCCAGCCTTGGCGTAGGCGTTGAGCGTGTGGCCGTAGCGGATGGGCATCTTCTGCGAGGTGTCAGACGCGATGCGCTGCGGGGCGTCGGGCAGGGACTTGTTGGGCAGGCGCTTGGTAAGCAGCTCCTCGATGAAGGCCTCGGGGTCGATGACCTTGGGGTCGACGACGACGGGCAGGTCCTCGTCGTAGCCGAGATGCTTGATGAGGGCGACGAGGTCGGCGTCCTCCATCTCCTTCCAGATGCGGTCGTAGCCAAGTAGGCAACCATAGACGGCAAGGCAGGTGTGCAGCGGGTTCAGGCAGGCGGTGACCTTCATGGTGTCGGCCTTCTCCGCCGTGTCGCGGTCCGTGAGGATGACGCCACCCTCGTCGAGCGCCGGACGGCCGTTGGGGAAGGAGTCCTCGATGACGAGGTAGTGAGCCTCCTCGGTGTTGGCAAAGCCGGCAAACGCGGGACCAGCCTCGGACTTGGTGATCTGCAGGTCGGCAAAGCCCTGCTTCACGAGCGCGTCCTCGGTCTCCGGAGAGGGATTGGGGGTGATGCGGTCGATCATGGACCAGGGGAAGCTCACGCGGGACTCGTCGGAAACGTAGTCAACGAACTCCTGCGACACATGGCCGTTGGCGAGCCAGCCCTTGGCAACCGTGAGCACGGCGTCGCGGAAGCGGCGACCGTTCTGGGAGAAGTTGTCGGTGGAGACCATGGCGATCGGAGCCGCGCCGGCCTCGAAGCGCTCGAGGAGCAGCTCGGTGACGATGCCCATCGTGCTCGCGGCGGCCTTCGGGCCATCGAGCAGCTCCTTGGCAACGAACGGGAAGAACTCGCCGGCGGCGTTGCGCAGGCCATAGCCCTTCTCGGTGATCGTGAACGTCACAAGCTGGAGCTCGGGACTGCGGAAGTAGGCCTTTGTGCGCTCGAAGTCCTCCGGACGCTGGGAGTTGGCGAACACGCCGTCGGCCGTGGAGGCAAGGACGCGCTCCTCGAGCGTGCCGTCGGACTTCATGACGACCTCGAGGGAGTCGCAGCCATAGGGCTTATAGATGTTGTCGATGGTGAAGGGGCTGAACGTCTCGGCAACGACGATTCCACGGTCAAGCAGGCCCTTGTTAGCCAGGCGCTGGGCGATCTCCGCGTGGAATGCGCGGTAGAGGTTGCCGCCGCCAAAGTGAATCCAGACGGGCTGCTTCTTGCCCGCGGCCTTGAGGGCGTCGACGTCATAGGACGGAAGCTCAACGCCGGCAGCCTTGAGCTCCTCCGTCTGGGAACGCCAGTTCTTGAGTGACAGCATCTGATTGCTCCTTCGCTCGCGGCCACCCGGACCCCATCCGAGTGGTCCATAAACTGATATGTCAGTTTCACTTTGCGATAATTGCGAATGACGCGTTAAATTGCAATCAGAGTACGTTGTTTAACCGTAAACGGTAGCTATTTCTCTGTAGACGGTAGTAAAACTCATCAAATGAAAGGGAATTCGCACTAACAGCTTTTTGTTTACTCGTATTTGTTTTTGTTTCATCAATAGGTAACCCGTGTCTATAAGCTCTATCAAATATATCAGTATCATCTCTTTACCCTTCACTGTCGTGAGAAAATAAATGGCTGAGCAAAAGGAGCATGCATGTCAGACGACAGGGAAAAGCTACAGGAGAAGGCCTATGAGCAGCTGCGCTCGGCCATCTTGTTCTCGCGCCACCAGCCAGGAGAGCGACTCCAGGTGAAGGAGCTGTGCGAGGAGCTTGACATGGGTCGCACGCCCGTAAGAGAGGCGCTCCTGCGACTGCAGCAGGACGGCCTCATCGAGACCGTCCCCCAGAGTGGCACGTACGTCTCGAAGATTGACCTCCATGCGGCCGAGTGCAGCCGCTTTGTACGCGAGCAACTCGAGCAGGAGATCTACGTAGAGTGCTGCGCCAAGGCTAAAGATGACGATGTGTCAAGGCTCGAGGGCATCATCGACCACGCGCGCACAGCAAAGCAGGAGCACGACCAGCTCTCGTTCTTCGAGAACGACAACCTCTTCCATGAGGCCCTTTTCGTCATCGCGGATCGCGAGGAGGTCTGGGGCTGGGTCAACTCGATCAGCACGGACCTCGACCGCTACCGCTGGCTGCGAATCCTCACGGAGGGGCTCGCATGGGAGACTATCATCGACCAGCACGAGAGGATTGTGGACGCCATCCGCAACAGGCAGCCAAGCGAGGCGCGCTATCTCGCCTCGCGTCACCTGCACATGATGTTTGACGAGCGGGCGCAGGTGATAGACAGCCACGCATCGTTCTTCCTCGGGGAGTAACGCTCCGGATAAGAAGCCCAAACGCAGCAAGGCCGCACGCCCGCCAGGGGCATGCGGCCTCGCTGCGTTCGCGATCGCGCCAGAGCGCCGGAGCTATCCCACAACGGCGCGCCACCACGCGTCAACCGCCCGCCCGAGCGCCACTTCGTCACCGTCGTTCTCGATCACGTGGGTGGCATGCGCCCGAAGGTACTCGTCGCTGGCCTGGCGAGCCACGCGAGCGTCGAAGTCCTCGGCGTCCATGCCACGACCAACCGCGCGCTCGCGGCGAAGATCGAGCGGCGCGCACACCACGAGCACGTCATCCGCAAGCGGCAGCAGGTCCTCGATGCGGTCGAGCAGCGGCACCTCCACCACCGTGAGCGCGGGCTCGGTGGCCGCGCAGCACGTGTTCGTGAGGATCTGCGCCAGGCGCTCGCGAATGGCCGGCATCTCGATGGCCTCGAGGCGCTCTGTGGCCTCCGGCGAGGCAAACGCGCGCACCGCAAGGCCAAGCCGGTTGAGCTCGCCCGTCTCGGGGTCGATGAGGTCATCGCCAAACTCGGCAGCGATCTGCTCGAGGACGGGGCTGCCGCTCTCGAGCACCTCGCGCGACACCTGGTCGAGGTCGCACAGCCAGGCGCCGCGCTCGTGGAGCATGCGGGCAACGGTGGACTTGCCGGAGGCGATGCCGCCAGCCAGGAATGTGGTGTGCATGGGCCCTAGGCCTTTCCCTCAAAGCGCGCGTGGCACTTGGGACAGGTGATGCGCACCTTGCCCTTGCCGCGGGGGATGCGCACGCGCTGGCCGCACGAGGGGCAGCTCAGGTGCACGTATGCCTTGGCCTCGCGAACCGCGCCCACGGGATTGGCAAGGAAGGGAAGCACAGGGCCGGTGGCGCGGATAGCCTTAGCGTTCTCGAGGCTGCGAGCACCCACGTTCTTGGACGTGATGCGAAACCACGAGTAGCCCAGGAGCACGAGGGCGAGGACGCTCATCCACGTCGTTCGCACGAACAGGTCGACGATGACGAGGATGACGGCCACGTTGGTGCAGGCACCCGACAGCTCGTCTGCCCCGTTGCGGCCCCGCGCCCACTCGAGCATCTGCCGCTGCGACGCCTCCATGCGCCTCTTGAAGTCTCCCTTAGCCATGTCTCCCCCATCACGTTCGCTTTGCTGATTAGAAATTCTACCCAGCGAGCCGGACACTACACCGCCGACCAACGCCATGACACCAAGACGTGACACGATGTTCGCCCCGTCCGGCCAGGGCTGCCATGACATCGGTCGTGGCATTGGGGACGAGTCCGACTGTCCTGGCAAACGAACCCATCCCCAATGCCATACGAGAACAAAAAGCGGGGCCACCCGAATTGGGTGACCCCGCCGTCATGCTATGGAGCCAGAGCTACTCGGCGTCAGCCTCGTCCTCGGGCTTGTCCATCGGCGTGACCTCGACCTCGAAACCGAGGGTCTCGGCGGCGGCCTTCATGGACAGGGAGATGCGACGACGATCGAGGTCGATCTCCATGACCTTGACCTGCACCTTGTCGCCGACCTTGCAGACCTGCGCGGGGGCGTCGACGTGCTGCTTGGCCATCTCGGAGATGTGGACCAGGCCCTCGATGCCGTCACCGAGGTCGACGAAGGCGCCGAACGGGACGAGCTTCGTGACGGTGCCCTCGACGATGGCGTCGACCGGGTACTTCTTGACGAGGGAGCGCCAGGGATCCTCGGTGGTCTGCTTGAGACCCAGGGAGATGCGCTCGCGGTTGAGATCGACGTCGAGCACCTGGACCTCGACCTCCTGGCCGACCTTGACGACCTCGGAGGGGTGGTTGACGTGGTTCCAGGAGAGCTCGGAGATGTGGATCAGGCCGTCGATGCCGCCGAGGTCGACGAAGGCGCCGAAGTCGACGATCGAAGAGACCGTGCCCTTGAGGCGCATGCCCGGCTGGAGCTTCGAGAGAATCTCGGAGCGCTCGGCCTTGCGGGCCTCCTCGAGGACGACGCGACGGGAGAGGACGACGTTGTTGCGGTTGCGGTCCATCTCGATGACGCGGGCCTCGATGCGGGTGCCGAGGTAGGCGTTGAGATCCTTGACGCGACGAAGGTCGACGAGGGAGGCGGGCAGGAAGCCGCGCAGGCCGATGTCGAGGATAAGGCCGCCCTTGACGACCTCGATGACCTCGCCCTCGACGTTCTCGCCGGCGTTGAACTTCTCCTCGATGCGGTTCCAGGCACGCTCGTACTCGGCGCGCTTCTTGGACAGGACGAGACGGCCGTCCTTGTCCTCCTTCTGGAGCACGAGGGCCTCGATGGTGTCGCCAAGGCTCACGATGTCGGCGGGGTTGGCATCCTTGCGGATGGAAAGCTCGCGGACGGGGATAACGCCCTCGGACTTGAAGCCGATGTCAAGCAGGACCTCATCGCGCTCAATCTTGACAACGGTGCCCGTGACAAGATCGCCCTCGTCGAAATCGGTGATGGTGCCGTCGATGAGGTTGTTCATCTCCTCGTTGGACACATCGTCTAGCGAGAAAACGGACGAGTTCTGAATCTCACTCAAAGGTGGACCCCTTTCGAAAACGGGGCCCCGATGCTCATGCGCATCGCCTGCAGCAGCTCCGGGCCAGATGCTCGCCCACAGCCACCGGCTTGGATTTACATCGCTCGGGGGCCGACAGATATGGTGTGCGAGCGTCCGAACTCACACGTTTTGATAGGATACCTGCCCCACCTACCACATTTCAAGGCATTTTGCAGCTTTCGTGGGCTTTTTTCATAGCCGTAACAAGGAGCGGCGGCACGGCGGGCCAGCGAGGGAGCGCCTTGCGCCTCAGCCGGCGATGTTCAGGCGGTCCACGATGGCCGGCAGCGCCGCCGCCAGCTCGCTCATCCGGCCGCTCCAGGCGGCGCGACCGGGCCGCGCATGACCCACGTAGGCCGTGGGCATGCCGATGTCCGGGTGCGGGAAGTCTCGCTTGGCGTCGTTGCCCACCATGAGGCACTCCTCGGGAGCCAGGCCAAGGGACGAGACGAACTCCTCGTAGTAGCGGGCACGCGGCTTGAGGCGCGTCGAGTTGCCCATGTGGCTCACGCGGGCAAACGGCATGTCGGCGATGCCGGCCCAGCCCATGCGCGTGCGGATGCAGCCTTGCGAGAAGCTCGGGTTCGTGGCGAGCGCCACGGCAAGGCCCATCGAGCGGGCCTGCTCGATGGCCGCGATGCCGCCCTCCATGGGCCGCGCGCCCACGAGGCCGCCGCGGCGACGGGGCAGGATCGCCTGCTCGTAGTACGAGATGGCATCCGCGATCGCGGGGTCTGCCACGGGCACGCCCGTGAGCCGCTCGACCGTGGCCGAGAACAGCTCGAGGTTCGTGAGGCCGTCGTTGCGCCTCTCGTCCGCTATGGCCAGGTAGCCGCGCGCCCAGGCGCCGCCAAACGCGAGCGTGGGCTTGCCGGAGACGCGCGCCAGGATGCGCGAGACGTCGGAGATGTAGGCGGTCATGAAGGCCGTGAGGTTGATGTCGAGCAGCGTGGCGTCCATGTCGAACAGAACGGCCTTGATCATATGACCCCCTTGAAGTGTCCGAGGACCCATTCTACCCATGCCGGGGCGGTGCCACCGTGAAAGCGGGATGGGCACGGCACGATGCGCGCCGCCCACGCGCCGTACCTACCCCTCGAAGCCCTCGTCGGCGAGCAGCGTGGTGCGAGGGGCCGTCGCGGCGGCGACGGCAAGCTTGTCGCAGCGCTCGTTGAGCTCGGCCCCGTTGTGGCCCCTCACCCACACGAAGCTCACGCTGTGCGGCTCCATGGCGGCAAGCAGGCGCAGCCACAGGTCGGGGTTCTTCACGGGCTCCTTCTTGGCGTTCTTCCAGCCGCGGCGACGCCAGCCGTCCACCCAGTGCTTGTTGAAGGCGTTCACCACGTACTGAGAGTCGCTGTGGACCTCGACCTCGCACGGCCGTTTGAGCGCCTCGAGACCGGCGATGACGCCCATGATCTCCATGCGGTTGTTCGTCGTTCTCGCATATCCCGCAGAGAGCTCGCGCTCATGAAGCGTGCCGCTGGGGTCCGTGTAGCGAAGCACGGCGCCGTAGCCGCCGGGACCGGGGTTTCCTCGGCTCGAGCCGTCCGTGTAGAGAATGACCTTCATGCATGTCCAATCTGGCACCACGCGGCGCCTTCGCGCGGGACAAACGAACCCGTCCCCGATGTCCCACGAGTCTAGCGCAAGCGCTTCCACAGCCCTATAGTTAGCCTTGGCTAACATATATCGAGAGGGGCACGCATGAGACGAGACGTCCGAGAAAGGCTGCTGGGCACCAACCACAGCGGGCACCGTGGCGGCCTGGAGATCCTTCGCTGGATAGGCCCGGGCCTGCTCGTGACCGTGGGGTTCATCGACCCGGGCAACTGGGCCACGAACATGGCCGCGGGCTCCACGTACGGCTACGGGCTGCTCTGGGTCGTGACGCTGTCCACCCTCATGCTCATCGTGCTGCAGCACAACGTCGCCCACCTGGGCATCGTCACGGGCGAGTGCCTCGCGGAGAGCTGCGCGCGCCACCTGCCCCGACCGCTCGCGCGCCTCGTGCTCGCGAGCGCCTACCTCGCCTGCGTGGCCACGATGATGGCCGAGGTGCTGGGCGGCGGCATCGCGCTGCAGATGCTGCTGGGGCTCGACGTCCGCCTCGGCAGCGCGCTCGTGGCGGGCGCGTCGGCCGCGCTTCTGCTCACGAACTCCTACGGCAAGGTGGAGCGCTGGATCATCGGGTTCGTCTCGCTCATCGGAGTGTCGTTTCTCGCGGAGATCGCGATGGTGCGCGTTGACTGGCCCGCGGCTGCCGTGGGCTGGGTGGCGCCGAGCATGCCCGCAGGGTCTGCAGCAATCGTCGTGAGCGTGCTGGGCGCCGTCGTGATGCCGCACAACCTATTCCTGCACTCGGAGGTCATCCAGAGCCAGCACTTCGAGGGCAAGGGGGACGCGGTCATACGCGAGCGCCTTGCCCACGAGTTCGTGGACACGCTGCTGTCCATGGGCATCGGCTGGGCGATAAACAGCGCCATGGTGATGCTGGCGGCCTCGACGTTCTTCTCGGCCGGCGTTCGTGTGGACGACCTCGCGCAGGCGGCCTCGACGCTCGAGCCCATGCTGGGGCCGGCGGCACGGCTCATATTCGCGCTGGCCCTGCTGCTCGCGGGGCTTGCGAGCTCGGTTACGGCTGGCATGGCGGCCGGCACGGTGTCTGCAGGACTGGCGGGCGAGCCCTACGACATCCGCGACCGCCACAGCTCGCTGGGCGTCGTGGGCGCGTTTCTCGGCGCACTCGTGGCCATCCTGTTCGTAGGCGACCCCTTCGCCGGGCTTGTGTGGAGCCAGGCGCTGCTCTCCCTGCAGCTGCCCATCACGGTGTTCGTGCAGATATGGCTCACGAGCAGCACGCGCGTCATGGGTGCCTACGCCAACGGGGCCGTGCTCAAGGTCCTGCTCGTGCTCATCGGCCTTGTCGTGACCGTGCTGAACGCCGTGCTGCTCGCCGGGGCGTAGGCGTGACCGCGTCTTGCCCGTGGCGCTTATCGTGCCAAACGTCCCCAAGTAGGGCCCCTGCGGCGCTCATCGTGCCGAACGTCCCCAACATCGGGCCCCGAACCCGGATATTGGGGACGTTCGACGTAGTTAACGATTGGCGGCGCATCGCCAGACGGCGAGACTAGCCGCTCCCCTACTTGGCCTCCGCCCAATCGGCGCCGTAGGAGACCTCGGCAACGAGCGGCACGCGCAGCTGCGCCACGCCCTCCATCGTCTCCTTCACGAGCCTGCTCATGGCCTCGAGCTCGTCGGCGGGGACCTCGAAGTCCAGCTCGTCGTGAATCTGCAGGATGAGCTTGCTCCTGAGGCCCTCCTCGCGCATGCGCTGGTCCACGGCGATCATCGCGAGCTTGATGATGTCGGCCGCGCTTCCCTGCATGGGGTGGTTCATGGCCGTGCGCTCGCCAAAGCTGCGCATGTTGGCGTTGCGGGCGAGGATGTCGGGCACGTGGCGCTTGCGGCCGTACATCGTCTGCACCCAGACGTTGCGCTTGGCCATGGCCACCGTGCCGTCGAGGTAGCTGCGCACCTGCGGGTAGGCGGCGAAGTAGCGGTCGATCATCTCCTGCGCCTCGCGGCGGGAGATGCCGAGCGAGGTGGACAGGCCGTAGGCCTGCTGCCCGTAGACGATGCCAAAGTTCACGGCCTTCGCGCGGCTGCGCAGCTCGTGGGTGACCTCGGAGACGGGCACGCCGAACACGCGGGCAGCCGTCTCGGCGTGGAAGTCCTCGCCCTCGCAGAACGCCTCGATGAGGTGCTCGTCTCCCGAGAGGTGGGCAAGCAGGCGCAGCTCGATCTGGGAGTAGTCGCATGCGAGGAATACGCTGCCCGGCGCCACGGTGAACGCCGTGCGCACGCGATGCCCCAGCTCGGAGCGCGTGGGGATGTTCTGCAGGTTGGGGTTGGAGCTCGAGAGGCGTCCCGTGGCGGCCACGGTCTGGTTGAGGCTCGTGTGGATGCGGCCGTCGCCGGCGATGTCATCGGGCAGGGCGTCGAGGTAGGTGGAGCGGATCTTTGCCTTCTCGCGGTAGCTCAGCACCTCGGCCACGACGGGGCTGTGCTTGGCGAGCTCGTCGAGGACCTTGGCGTTCGTGGAGTAGTAGCCGCGCTGGGTCTTTTTGAGGCCGGCCGTGGGCAGGCCCAGGTCATCGAAGAGCACGCCGGAGAGCTGCATGGGGCTGTCGATGTTGAACTCGCGGCCCGCGGCCTCAAAGATGCGCTGGCGGCTCGCCTCGATGTCCGCGCCGAGCTCGGCGGACTGCTCGGCGAGCTTGGCGGGGTCCACGTGCATGCCCGTGCGCTCCATGCGCGCGAGCACGCCCACGAGCGGCATCTCGATATTGGCCATGAGCGCGGCCGAGCCGTCCTTCTCGAGCAGATCGGCGAGCGTGGGCACCAGGACGCGGGCGGCCTGGGCGGCCACGGCGGCAGCCGGCTCGCCGTCTGCGGGCTGGGGCAGCTCGCCGGTGAGGTATCGTTCGGCCACGTCGGCGATGCCGTAGGAGCCCTTCGAGGAGTCGAGTAGGTAGGCGGCAAGGCCCGCGTCGAACAGGTGGGCAGGGTCGCAGCGGGCGGGGTCGAACGGCTCGCCGTCCTCGTTGGTGGCCGGCGCGAGCGAGGAGTCCACCGGGTAGACGGCGTGCATGAGCGCCTTGACGTCGCCGGACGCCACGCGCCAGTTCTCGAGCGCGTGGACGATGAGGGCGCGCGCGGCGTCCCCCTCGACGGGGCCCGCGCCCGCCTCGCAGGAGGCCCAGACGGAAAGCTCGGGCTCAAAGAGGGTCCCCTGGTCTGCTGCCTCGACGAGGGCAAGGCCGATCCACTCGCCCGCCTCGCCGGCATCGCGCAGCGCCTCGAGCAGGGCCGTGGCCCCCAGGCGGCGGTCCGGCTCGAAGGCAGCCGCGGGGGCCGAGCCGGCGGCGTCTCCCGCCAGGGCGAGCACGCGGGCCGTCATGCCCGTAAACCCAAGCTCGGAGAAGGCGGAGCGCACGGCCTCCGGGTCGAACGTGGGGAACTTGGCGGAGGCGAGGTCGCACTCGATGGGCGCGTCCGTACGGATGATGGCGACCTTGCGGGAGAGCAGAGCGTCGTCGATGTGGGCGCGGAGGTTCTCGCCCATCTTGCCCTTGACCTCGTCCGCGTGGGCGATGACCTCGTCGAGCGAGCCGTACTGGCAGATGAGGGCGCTCGCCTTCTTGGGGCCGATGCCCGGGACGCCGGGGATGTTGTCCGAGGTGTCGCCCTTGAGGCCGTAGAAGTCTGGCACGAGCGCCGGCGTGATGCCGTGGTAGAGGTCATCGACACTCTCCGGCGTCATGATGGAGACCTCCGAGACGCCCTTGCGCGTGGAGACGACGTTCACGTGCTCGGTGACGAGCTGGTACATGTCGCGGTCACCGGTGACGAGGTACATGTCGTAGCCCGCCGCCTCGCCACGGCGCGCGAGCGTGCCGAGGATGTCGTCTCCCTCCCAGCCCTCGAGCTCGCAGACGGGGACGTCCATGGAGCGCAGCAGGTCCTTCACCATGGGGAACTGCTCGTGCAGGATCGGGTCCATGGGCGGGCGCTGCGCCTTGTACTGGGGAAGCATCTCCATGCGCACGCGCGGCTTGCCCTTGTCGAACGCGCAGATGACGCCGTTAGGACGAAACGTCTCCACGAGCTTCACGAACATTGAGACGAAGCCGAAGATTGCGTTCGTGTGGCGGCCGTCCGGCGCGGTCATCGTGGGCGGGATGGCGTGGAACGCGCGGTGCATGAGCGAGTTGCCGTCCACAACGACGATCGTGCGCCGGGGCGCCTCCTGTGCGGGCGTTGCCTTAAGTTGCGCGTCCTCGCCCTCGCGGCGCGCGTCCTCGTCATCGTGATGCGTGTCGCCGCTCACGTGACGTATGTCGTTGCTCTCGTCTGACTTGTGGGTAGCCATGATGGCGCCTTTCGTCCGTTGTGTCCGCATCCATTGTACGTACGAGTGTGCCAAGCCGCGCGCGAGGAGCGGGGCGCGATCGCGAGCAAAGCAATGAGCAAAGTACGCGGAGGCGGAAGGCAAGCGGCTGGCAAAGGTTTAGAGTCTCTCTGCAAAAATGTCGCAATCTTCCAAATGTAAAGGAGCTTTACCTGGGAGAATGTCATATGTAGAACAATTACTGTCGCAATAGTCCACGTCAAAGGAATGTGGACAATTGCGACAGCAACTCTTGTCACAGACCAAAAGCAGAGGAAACAATTGGAGAAAAGCGACATTTTCTCAGAGGAAGCCCAGAGCGTAACCAATGGCCAGCTTGTCATGCCAGCACACGGTGGCCAACGGTAGACCCGTCGTGTGACGCACGGTGGGCAGGCCCAGGCGCCCTGTCGGCACGCGCTAGGCGCCCTGTCGGCACGCGGTGACCGGCGGCAGGCCCGTCGAGCTGGCGCACGGGGCCAGACTCGGGCGCTACCTGCCGGCGCTCGGACAGATGTCGACCATGGGGCACTCGCCGCACCTCGGAGCCTTGGCGCCACACACCTCGCGCCCAAAGCGGATCCACTGGTGGTTGACGTCTCGCCAGTACTCGCGCGGCAGGATCTTGAGCAGGTCCTGCTCGGTCTTGAGCGGCTCGGTCTCGTGCGTCTTGGGGCTCAGCGCGAGCCGGTGCGCGATGCGGTTCACGTGCGTGTCCACCGCGATGCCCTCCACGATGCCAAAGCTCACGTTGAGGACGATGTTGGCGGTCTTTCTCCCCACGCCCGGCAGGCGCGTGAGCTCGTCCATCGTGTGCGGCACCTCACCGCCGTACTCGCCCACGATCATCTGCGCGGCCTCGACGGCGTGCCTGGCCTTGCTCTTGTAGAAGCCGAGGCTGCGTATGACGCCGGCCACCTCCTCGGGCGTCGCGCCCGCAAGGTCAAACGGCGTGGGCCAGCGACGGAACAGCTCCGGCGTCACCTTGTTCACCTGGGCGTCCGTCGTCTGGGCGGAGAGCAGCACGGAGATGAGGAGCCGGAAGGGGCTCCCGTGGTCCAGGAAGCACTCGACGGGCCCATACATCGCATCGAGCCTCTCGCAGAACTCGATGGCGCGCGCCCGCTTCGCGGCGTTCGTCTCGCGTGGCATGTGGACGTCCCCTCCAACCAAGAAGGGCCCCGGCGCCCATGGCGACCGAGACCCAAAAAGTCCGCTAGTTGCCGCTTGCAGACGGCCCGTACGTGTTCAGCAGCTCGTCGATCGTGACGAAGCTGTACCCCTGCTCCTTGAGCTTGGGCAGGGCGATCTTGAGCGCCTCGACCGTCTGGGAGCGGTCGCCGCCGCCGTCATGCATGAGCACGACGTTGCCGGGACTCGCGCTCATGATGGCCTCGGCGATCTTGTCGGCACCGGGGCGCCTCCAGTCCTCCGTGTCGATGTTCCAGCCCACCTCTGCCGTGATGTGGCCCTTGAGCGTGTCGACGAGGCTGCCGTAGTAGTTGCCGCCCGGCGCGCGCAGCACGTGCGTCACGCTCGTGCCCAGCACGTCCTCGATGGCCGCGAAGCCCTTGTCCACCTCGTTGACCTGCTCGTCTGCGGTCATGAACGTGAGGTTGACGCCCTGGCCCGAGCCGCTCGCGTGGTCCCACGTGTGCGAGCCAATCTGGTTGCCCTCGGCCACGATGCGCTTGACCACATCGGCGTTCTCGGCCACCTGGTTGCCGATCTCGAAGAACGTCGCGTGGGCGTCGTTGGCCTTGAGCACGTCGAGGACCTCGGCGGTCGTCGTGGGCCACGGGCCGTCGTCGAACGTGAGGGCAATGACCTTGTCGCCGTGCGTGTCCACGTTGAAGACGGAGAAGCCGGCGTCCACTGGCTGCTTGGTGACTTCGGTCACGGTCTTGCCGGAGACCTTGCCGGTCCGGGTGACCTGCTCGCCGTCCTCGCCGTCGGAGTAGACGTGGAACGGCGCCACGTAGTAGGAGGAGGGAGAGCTCGTGTCCTGGCCGCCCTGGCCGTGGGCAATGGTCTCGGTCGTCTCGGTGTAGTCCTCGTCAACGTCGTTGCCGTCGGAGAACTCCACGGTGGAGTGGCGCGGCACCACGGTGGAGGGGTCGCTCGTGACCGTGCCGTTGAGGTTGGCCTCGAACTTGTCGCCGCCGCCCTCCTGGGCGATCGTGCCGTCCACGGCGATGAGGTCGCCGGCGGTCGGCGTGGCCCAGCCCTCGTCCACGAGGTCCTGCAGCGTGGAGCCCGCGTGCACCATGTGCTCCACGCCGTTGACGCTCACGCGAAAGATCGGCGGGTTGAGGTAGAGGAACGCCCCGCCGCCCACGAGCACGGCCAGCACCACGAGCACCACGGCGACCACGGGCACGCGGCGGCGCCTCGCCGGTGCGCCCGGCACGCCCTGGCCGGCCTTGCCGAGGGGGCCGTGGCCGGAATGGCCGGCGCCCACGCGCTCGGGGGTCACACCCACGGCGCCGTGGGCAGACTCGGGCGCATAGGGGTTGTCCACGTACGCGCCGACCCGAGGGGCACGGGCAGCCCCGGCCGCGCCCTCCTCGCGCCCCTCTCGACCAGCTGTGTCAAAGCGGCTCCCCTGCTGGAGCTCGCCCTCCCTCTTGAAGTGCTTGGCCACCGTGGCTCTCCGTTCGTCTCGCATGCAGATGCTCACCATCCTAGCAGCCCCGGGAAAAGTGGGCTCCCCGCTTTCCAAAATGTCGCGGACGGACGCGAGCGGTTTTCGAAACCGCACCACGCGAGAAGCAATTTGGTCTCACGCGGGTAGCCGCCGCGAATCAAAGGCTTAATTTCGCCGTAATATTGCCCCGTTAGAGTTATGCGACGTCAGGGATCCAAGTTCTCACGAAGAGAAAGCGAGTCCACATGGCTTCTAAGGTCACCGAGGAGTACGGCAGCCTGGTGTTCAGCGACTCCGTCATGCGCGAGCGCCTGCCCAAGCCCACGTACAAGGAGCTCTCCCGCGTCATCAAGGAGGGCAAGGCACTCAACCTCGACATCGCCAACGAGGTTGCCCATGCCATGAAGGAGTGGGCACTCGAGAAGGGCGCCACCCACTACACCCACTGGTTCCAGCCGCTCACGGGCATCACGTCCGAGAAGCACGACGCCTTCATGGAGCCCACCGGGGACGGCCGCGCACTCGAGACCTTCTCGGGCAAGGCCCTCATCCAGGGCGAGCCGGACGCCTCGAGCTTCCCGTCCGGCGGCCTGCGCGCCACGTTCGAGGCCCGCGGCTACACCGCCTGGGACCCCACCTCCCCCGCCTTCATCAAGGACGAGGTGCTGTGCGTCCCCACGGCGTTCATCTCCTACACCGGCGAGGCGCTCGACAAGAAGACCCCGCTGCTGCGCTCCTGCGTCGCCCTCGACGGCCAGGCCAAGCGCGTGCTCAAGCTCTTTGGCAAGGACGTCAAGAGCGTCACGACCACCGTTGGCCCCGAGCAGGAGTACTTCCTCGTCAAGGAGGAGGACTACGCGGCGCGTCCCGACCTCATCATGTGCGGCCGCACGCTGTTCGGCTGTGAGCCGGTCAAGGGCCAGGAGCTCGAGGAGCACTACTTCGGCGCCATCCGCCCGACGGTCAACGAGTTCATGAAGGAGCTCGACGACGAGCTGTGGAAGCTCGCCGTGCCGGCCAAGACCAAGCACAACGAGGTCGCCCCCTGCCAGCACGAGCTCGCGCCCATCTTCGAGACGAGCTCCAAGGCCATCGACCACAACTTGGTCACCATGGAGAAGATGAAGATCATCGCCTCCCACCACGGCCTCACCTGCCTGCAGCACGAGAAGCCCTTTGACTACGTCAACGGCTCGGGCAAGCACAACAACTGGTCCATCTCCGCGGACGGCAAGAACCTGCTCGACCCGTCCGACACGCCCGAGGACAACCTGCAGTTCCTCGTCTTCCTCTCCAGCGTCATCGCCGCGGTCGACGACTACCAGGACCTCATGCGCGCAAGCGTGGCTTCGGCCGGCAACGACCACCGTCTGGGCGCCAACGAGGCTCCTCCCGCGATCGTCTCCATCTTCCTGGGCGACGACCTTGCCGCCGTGGTAGACGCGCTCATCAACGACAAGCCCTACTCGAGCCACCCGCGCGAGAAGATGGATCTGGGCGTCCCGCAGCTCGCCGACCTCACGAAGGACAGCACGGACCGCAACCGCACCTCCCCGTTCGCGTTCACGGGCAACAAGTTCGAGTTCCGCATGTGCGGCTCGCAGCAGAACCTGTCCGACCCGAACATGGTCCTGAACACGGCCGTGGCCGAACAGCTCGACCGCTTTGCCACCGACATGGAGGGCGTCGCCGAGTGCGACTTCATCGTAAAGGCGCTTCAGTGGGTCAAGACCACGCTCACCGACCACCAGCGCATCATCTTCAACGGCAACGGCTACTCCGACGAGTGGCCCGCCGAGGCTGAGAAGCGCGGCCTGCTCAACATGCGTACCACGCCCGACGCCCTGCCCTGCCTCGTGGCCGAGAAGAACCTCAAGCTCTTCGAGAAGTACCACGTGGCCAGCGCCGAGGAGATGCACGCCCGCTACGTCTCCAAGGCCGAGCAGTACGCCAAGCTCCTCAACATCGAGGCCAACACGATGGTGTACATGACCAAGCACATGTACCTGCCGGCGCTGTTCGACTACTCCGGCGACATCGCCACGACCGTTGCCACGAAGGCCGAGCTCGGCATTGCCGCCAAGGCCGAGAAGGCGCTCGTCCAGACGCTCACCGAGGGCATCGACAAGATCACCGAGCTCGTCGCCGACCTCGAGAAGAAGAACGCGGCCGCCCAGGCGCTCGATGACCCCACGGACCAGGACAACGCCTACCGCGACTCCGTCATCCCCGCCATGGACGCCCTGCGCGCCGACGTGGACGCGATGGAGAAGATCTGCGGCCACGACTACTGGCCTGTCCCGAGCTACAACAAGATCCTGTTCTACGTGTAGCCCCGCGACCTTGCGCACGCATCCCCCAGGAGGCCTCGCCCACTCGGCGGGGCCTCCTTTTTGGTGACACTTGGGGACGGGGTCAAACTGTCACCGTGCTAGAGTTGAGCCATGATCGAGAGGAGAAGCCATGGCGACCACGATGAGACCCGTCCGGACCGAGGCAGACCAGGAGGAGCTCGCCGAGCTCGCGGCCCAGATCTGGGGCGAGTACTGGCCCGCGCTCATCGGAGAGGCGCAGACACGCTACATGGTCGAGCAGTTCCAGAGCCTGGGCGCGATTCGCCGCGACATGGCCGAGCACGCCTACGAGTACTGGTTCGTCATGGACAACGAGGGCCGCACGTGCGGCTACACGGGCGGCCACGAGGAGCCCGAGACCAACCGCTTCTTCATCTCCAAGATCTACCTCAAGGCAAGCGAGCGCGGCCGGCACCTGGCGAGCGACGTCATCGCCCACTACGTGCGCCTGTGCCGCGAGCGGGGCCTGCGCGCGATGTACCTCACCGTGAACAAGCACAACGAGCTGGGAATCCGCTGCTACCGTGGCCATGGCTTCAAGGAGATCGATGCCGTGGAGACGAGCATCGGCGAGGGCTTCGTCATGGACGACTACATCATGGAGAAGGCCGTGCCGGCCGCGAGCGATAACGCGCGCCTCATCGTCATGGACATCGACTCCACGCTCATCAACGAGGAGGTCATCGACCTGCTCGGCGACGAGGCCGGCGTGGGCGATGAGGTCGCCGCCATCACCGAGCGCGCCATGCGGGGCGAGCTTGACTTCCGTGGGGCCCTCGAGGAGCGCGTGGGGCTGCTCGCCGGACTCGACGATGGGGTGTTCGACCGCGCGTACGCCCGTGTGACGTTCACGCCCGGCGCGCGCGAGCTCGTGGCCGAGGCGCACCGCCGCGGCTGGAAGGTCGGCGTGGTGTCCGGCGGCTTTCACGAGGTGGCGGACCGCATCGTGGCGGCGGCGGACATCGACTACTGCCTGGCGAACCGCCTGGAGGTCGCGGACGGAAAGCTCACGGGCAGGCTCGCGAGCGACGTCGTGACCAAGGAGCGCAAGCTCGAGGCGCTGGGTCGCTGGGCCGCAGAGCTGGGCATTCCCCTCTCCCAGACCATCGCGATGGGAGACGGCGCCAACGACATCCCCATGATCCTGGCAGCGGGCGTGGGCATCGCCTTCTGCGCCAAGCCCAAGACGCGCGCGGCGGCACCGCATGCCATCGACGAGCGCAACCTCATGCTCGCGTTCGACATCATTGACGCGGCCCCGCAAGAGGCTTAGCCCCTCTGCCGGACGAGGTGAGCACTGCCCTGGCAGACGAGGCAAACGTCCCTTCCGAGTCCCTCTAACGAAATGTCGCAATTTTCCAAGTTTGGCGAGCGAGATCGAGAGGTATCAAGGCGGCTGTCTCCCCTCCCGGCTTTGGAATAATTGCGACAGTTACATTAGAGCAAGCCGCATCAAACCAGATGGTCGATGCGGTTCGCTCTAATTAGTTGGACTATTGCGACATTTCTCCAGAGGAATGCCAGAGGGCGCTTCACCCGAAGCCCGCGGCCACCCCATTGAGGGGGCTACCTCATCGAGACGCCGGCGATGATCTCCGTGATGCCGTCGAAGATGAGCGCAAGACCCGCGACGAGCATCACGAGCTCGGCCATCGCGAACGGCGAGGCCACCACCGCCACGCCAGCAAGCAGCGTCAGAACACCGATGACCATGCGCCACACCCAACCCACGCCGAATGTGAGGCGCACGGCGTTCGCCTCGATGACGTCGTTCACGCCCGTCACGAGCACGATGATGCCGATGACCACGTAGACCACGGCCACGAACGCGTCGGGCCACACGATGAGGCATGCGCCGGGGACGGCCTCGACAAGGCCAACGAGCAGGTCGGCCTGCCTCATGCCCTCGGACGCGTGGCGCCAGCAGTTGAGCAGCGTGATGGCGCCCACCACGGCAAGCGTCCAGCCCACGACCCGTACGATGAGCAGCGTCGCCCCGATGGGGCTCACGAACATCGCCACGCCCAGCACGAGCAGTGCCAGTCCCATGAGGATGACCGTGGCCTTCGTGCGCCTAAAGAGTCTCTCGAACATATCCATGGTTGACCTCCTCGCCCCTGTTATACCCAGCGGTGGCAATGGCGCCGAGGTCGTTTGTCGTCGTGACGGCAGCGCCGGGTTCGTTTGCCACCGTGACAATGGCGCCGGGTTCGTCTGCCGCCGCCTACGCGAGGAACGCCTTGAGGCCGATGATCACCAGGACAATGCCGCCGGCAACCTGGGCACGGTCACCGAGCACCTCGCCGAGCTTGCGGCCCACGAGCAGAGCCACGACGCAACACAGAAACGTCGTGAGCGCGATGATCGATGCGGCAGACGCCACTCTCACTGCCTGCGCGCGCAGGCTCACGCCCACGGCGAACGCGTCAATGGCCGTGGCGATGGCCTGGGCAAGCACGGTGACGAGCGTGAGGCGCTTGGCCACGGGGCCCACGCCGGGCCCCTCGGGACCGTCCTGCTCGCCCGCGCCGCGCAGCGCGCCAACGCCCTCGCGAATCATGTTGCCGCCCACGAGGCCCAGGATCACGAGCGTGATGATGCCCGCGTACGTCTCGATCACCTCGGCGGCAAGGCCGCCCACGAAGTAGCCCGCGAGCGGCATGATGCCCTGGAACAGGCCGAACATGACGGGCATGAGCATGAGCCTCGCACGGGACTCGCTCGAGTACACAAACGTGTTCGAGATGGTCACGGCAAACGCGTCGGCAGAGAGCGCCACGCCCAAAACGATGATCTCAAGCAGCCCCAAAGCGCGCGCCTCCTGCGAACGTACGGCAAAACCTCGCCATGATACCCCGTTCGCTCACAGTAAGCGCAGGTAAACTAGGGTGACAGCTTGACCCCGTCCCCAACTGTCACCCCGTGGTGACAGCTTGACCCCGTCCCCAAGTGTCACCGTGGTGACAGTTTGACCCCGTCCCCAAGTGTCACCGTGGTGACAGTTTGACCCCGTCCCCAAGTGTCACCCAAGCGTCACCGCGCGTCGGGCAGCGTCAGCAGCAGCACGAGGCCCACCACGAGCAGGATGCCGA
>ERZ808240.575-NODE-575-length-47116-cov-10.441767_pt1 | contig 47116 bp, 45 predicted proteins | sample MGYA00521084_ERZ808240 | MGnify/ENA primary metagenome ERZ808240 (study PRJEB31516, sample SAMN03275571) | gut metagenome | biome: mammalia-associated habitat; material: feces | host: Papio cynocephalus | place: Kenya | collected 2012-08-06 ...
TCATCGATTTGCCGCAGGGGGCTATCCCCATTGATTTTGCCTACCGTATTCATACTGATGTAGGGCATCGCTGCGTAGGTGCCAAAATCAACGGTAAAATCGTGCCGCTGGATTATCAGTTAAAGAACGGTGATATTGTCGAAATCATTACCTCCAAAGTAGGCAAGCCCAGTCTGGACTGGTTGAATATTGTCGGCAGTTCGGAAAGCCGTTCCAAAATCCGCAACTGGTTTAAGAAAGAAAATCGGGAAGATAATATCCTGAAAGGCGCGGAAGCACTGGAACGGGAATGCAAGCGTTTGGGACATGACTGGAAAGTGCTCAACACGGCAGGACGGCTGGCCCGCGTTGCCAAGCAGATGAACGCCGGTACGGAAGACGATTTGGTAGCTGCTGTAGGGTATGGCGGCTTTGCTGTCAATACGGTGTTGATCAAGCTGCTGGAACTGCACAAAAAAGATGTGCAGAAGCAGGAAGAAAAAGGAAGCCTGGCAGCGATTGAAAAACTGAAGCCGAAAAAGCAGGTCAAATCCAACGGCAGCGGCATTTTAGTCAAAGGAGAGCCAGGTCTCTTGGTACGTTTGGCCAAATGCTGCAGTCCTGTACCGGGCGACCCGATTATTGGCTTTATTACGCGGGGACGCGGCGTATCCGTCCACCGGGCAGATTGCCCCAATATCAGCAATAATCAAAATGATATTGACCGGCTGATTGATGTTGAATGGGATTATGGCGGCAATGAAAATTTCGAAGTCAATATGGAAATCGTTGCCTATGACAGAACGGGGATTATGGCTGACATTATGGCGACATTGGCAGAAATGAAAATTTCCGTGCTCAGTGTCAACGCTAAAGTGAATGATACGAAAAACGTCACGATTCATATGGGCATCAGTATCAAGGATTTGGCCCAGTTTGAATTTATTACGACCAAAATCCGCCGCTTGAAAGATGTTTACACCGTACAGCGGTATACAGGAGGAGCACAATAATGCGGGCAGTAGTACAAAAGACACTGTCATCCAGCGTGACGTCCGAAGGCATTGAAACAGGCCGCATTGGCCCGGGACTGACAGTGCTGCTGGGCGTAGCCGCTGATGACGATGAAAAAGATGTGCGATATATGGCTGATAAAATATCCCATATGCGTATTTTTGAAGATGAGGCGGGTAAACTGAATTTGTCGCTGCTCGATGTACAGGGACAGCTGCTGGTAGTATCCCAGTTTACGCTGTACGGCGATATACGGCACGGCAGACGGCCCAGCTTTACGCAGGCTGCGCCGCCGGAGATGGCTGAGCAATTATATACGCAGTTTGTAGCAGCCATGCAGGCTTTGGGAATTCACACTGAGACAGGGCGGTTCCGTACGGAAATGGTTGTCACGCTGGCCAATCACGGCCCGGTGACGATTTTGGTGGACAGCAAAAAGGTTTTTTAACACGAGGAGGAATATACGATGAGTATGCAATATATGTCGATGGTACTCGGTCCGGTCATGACCAACTGCTACATTGTCTATGACAGTGAAACCAGAGATGCCATGGTCATTGATCCCGCATGGGATTATCAAAAAATAGATCGGGCACTGCAGGATAACCAACTGCATTTGCAGTTTATTTTCCTGACTCATGGTCATGCAGACCATATTGGAGCGCTGCAGGAACTGCGCAACTATAAAAATGTACCCGTATATGTCGGAAAAGGCGATAAAGAGTTGATCAGCAATTCCCGCAACAACTTGTCTATGTTTATGGGGAAAGAAATCAAATGCGAATCGCCGGACCATATCGTAGCCGATGGTGAACATATTACACTGGGGCATCTAAATTTTACGGCATTGGAAACACCGGGACATACGCCGGGCGGCATGAGCCTGTATGGCGAAGGCGTCGTTTTTTCCGGCGATACCTTGTTTAGATACTCTGTAGGTCGTACGGATTTATACGGCGGTTCGGCCCAAACGCTGATTGACAGCATCAATACGAAACTCATGCCGCTGCCGGATGATACAGTAGTGCTTCCGGGACACGGACCGGCTTCGACGATTGGAGAAGAAAGACGGGGCAATCCGTATTTGGACGGAGGCTGGTAACCGATGTCTGTATATAAGGAATCACAATTTTGGCTGCGCGTGGTCTTGGCTGCGCTGGTGTTTGGCCTGTTCCTTTCTGTGCACGCTGTATATTGGCCTGTTGTCATTTCGCTTATTTTGACATTTATTTTGATTCCCATTCGGGATTTGGTACTAAAAGGATGTTTGCGCCTGACTCATCGGCATCTTCCTGTCGATTTGGCTATCATTATTTCCTTTTTCCTGTTGATTGTCTTAGTAGCGATTATTACCAACAGCATTCTCAAGCCACTGGTCATGCAGGTCAATTTATTGGCGGCCAATTTTAATACGTTGGTGGCGCAGACAGCCGCTTTGGTGAATCAGCTGGAAAATGAACAAACGCAGTTTTATATTCCAGAGCAGGTAAAAGGCATTATTAATGATACCTTTGTCAAGGTAGGCAATTACGGCATTGAAGGCGTAACTGACCTGATTCGGTCTGTATTTGCCATTGCCGGTACGGTCGTAGAATTTTTTGTCGTTCCCTTTATTACGTTTTACTTTATGAAGGACGGTAGCCGTATGGTGCGTTCGTTTGTCAAACTGTATCCGTCTGCGTATCAGGGACAGCTGCAGCAGGTATTTAACGAAATTGAACATGTGCTGAGCCGGTATATCCGCGGGCAAATCTTAATGAGCTGCATTATTGCTGCCCTGACCTTCTTGGGCATGTGGATTATGGGGGTACCGTATCCGATGGTCATTGGCCTATTGGCAGCCATTACCGAATGGATTCCCATTGTCGGGCCCATTGTCGGTGCCATCCCGGCTATTTTGCTGGGAGCGACGGTCGATTTATCCTTGTCGTTTAAGGTGTTGATTTTTTACATTGTCATTCAGCAGGTGGACAGCCACCTCATTATGCCGCAGGTAATGGGTGCCGTTATCAGTCTGCATCCGGTCGTGATTGTCATTGCTTTGCTGATTGGCGGCACGCTGTTTGGCGTTGCCGGTATGATATTGACAGTTCCGGTAACAGCCGTTTTACAAATTTTAGGCAGGCATTTATGGTTTTATAAAACATACAAAGAAAAGGCGATGAATAATTATGGAAAATAACAAAACCAGTAAAGAAGAAATTATGAGTGTCATGATGAAGCGCATGAAAGAAAAAATTAAAGACAAAAAATATAAGATGACTTCGCAGCGGCAAGTCATTTTAAAAGCTTTTGTCGAAAGTCCGATTCGTCATATGAGCGCAGAAGAAGTATTTGAATTAGTTAAGAAAATGGCCCCGGATATTGGCTTGGCTACGGTATACCGCACACTGGATTTATTTACGGAAATGGATTTGCTGAAAAAACTCGATTTTGATGACGGCTGCAGCCGCTATGAATTAAACGACCGTGATAACGAAGGCCATTTCCATCATCATCTGATTTGCCTGGGATGCGGCAAAGTATGGGAATGCCAGGATGACTTGCTGGAAACGCTGGAATCCATTTTACAAAAACAACTGCATTTTCATACGGTAGACCATCAGCTGAAAGTATATGGCTATTGTGAAGAATGCGAAAAGAAACGGCAGGCAGAAATGGGAGCCCATGACGATAAATAAACAACAGACTTATTGGTACAAGGGACCGGAAGCATATCATTCCCTTGTAGGACAGGTCATGGCTTCCTGCGGGTATGTAGGAGGACACGAAATACAGTCCGTAGGGGCTTCGGTCATCTTGGAAGAACAGGACGGCCGTCTCCATTTGGCTTGTACATATCAGCAGGAACAGACATCTTGGCAAAGTGAAGCCTGGATTTTTAGACAAGGCCACAGGCGGGATGATATAAAAGAATGTCTGCTGCAGTGGCATCAGCGGTTTTGCGGCATGCCGGATAGTCTGTGGGGCACCTTAATCGGCGTGCGTCCTACCAAATTGATTCACCGGCTGCTGGATCAGGGGCTGACGCCGGACAGTGCCAAAGATTATGTATGCCGTACGTATCACACGCAGGAAGAAACGGCGCAGGATTTGGTAGACATGGCTGTCATACAGCGGCCGTATGTGATGAATCCCAGCCGCACGATTTCTCTGTACGTAGGCATCCCGTACTGTCCTAGCCACTGCATGTACTGCTCGTTTCCTTCAAAGCTTATTTTTCAGGAAGATGCGTTTTTTTTGCAGCGCTTTGCAGAAGCTGTGGAACGGGATTTGGCTGATATTGGCCAGCTTTGCCGACAGTATGGCCTGCAGGTGCATTCTGTTTATGTAGGCGGCGGTACGCCGACTTGTCTGCCGCTGCCGCTGCTGCAGCGCATCATAGCGGCTATACAGTGCCAGATTCCTCAAGGCATCGAATGGACTGTAGAAGCCGGCCGGCCGGATACGGCGACGCAGGAAATGCTGGCCATGCTCAGGCAGTACGGTGTCAACCGCATCAGCGTCAATCCGCAGACGATGCAGCAGCATTTGCTGGATACGATAGGCCGGCAGCATACGGTAGATGCCGTGTATCAGATGTACGACCGATGCAGACAAATGGCTTTTCCCATTGTCAATATGGATTTTATTGCCGGACTTCCGCAGCAAACCGTAGAAGATATGCGGGAAAATATGGAAATCGTTTGCCAACTGCACCCAGAAAATGTTACAATTCATACGTTAGCATTAAAAAAACGGGCTCCCTTGTTCCATCATCCCCTGCGGGATGACATTCCGGATGCCGCTTCTGTACGGGCGATGCTGGCACTTTGCAGACACATGCTGCAGCAGGCATCCTATATACCGTATTACATGTATCGGCAGCAGTATATGGCCGTTAGTTTTGCCAACGTGGGCTATGCTCTGCCCGGCACGATTAGCGCATATAATATAGAAATGATGGAAGAACGGCAGACCGTGTTGGCAGCCGGTCCCGGCAGCGCAACGAAGTTTGTCTGCCGTGACGGGCACAGTTTGGAAAAACTGTATATGCCAAAAGATGTAGACCGCTATGTCGAAGGGCTGCCTGAGAAAATCAAGCAGCGTCGGCAATTGTGTGCTATGATATATGGAGGAGAGGATTTGTAATGGCAATTACTGCACCACGAGGTACGCAGGATTTCTTGCCGGAACAAACGGCTGAATGGCAGATTCTGGAACAAAAAATACGCCAGATTTGCTCGCTCTATGGTTTTGGTGAAATTCGTACCCCTATGTTTGAAAGTACAGATTTATTCTTGCGCGGTATTGGTGAAACAACGGATGTTGTTACCAAAGAAATGTATACCTTTAATGACCGCGGCGGGCGCAGCATGACACTGCGCCCGGAAAATACGGCATCGGTAGTCCGCGCATTTTTGGAACATAAATTATACGGTGATCCCAGCGTTCACAAGTTCTACTACATGGGGCCTATGTTCCGCCACGACCGCCCGCAGGCTGGTCGGTACCGCCAGTTTACGCAGTTTGGCGTCGAAGAAATCGGTTCCAAGGACCCGGCAGTAGATGCAGAAATCATTGCCATGGCGTTCCAGCTGTTCCATGAATTGGGACTCAACGACTTAGTACTGCATCTGAATTCTGTCGGCTGCCCTAAATGCCGTCCGGTATACCGGCAAAAATTGCTGGATTTCTTTGCAGACAAGAAAGACCAGCTTTGCGATGACTGCAAAGCCCGTCTGGAAAAAAATCCGCTCCGCGTATTGGACTGCAAAGAAGAAGGCTGCAAACAGGCCGCCATCGGCGTACCGGAATTGACAGATAATCTTTGTGACGACTGCAAAGAACATTTTGCCAAAGTACAGGAATATCTTACCAAAATCGGGATTCCCTTTGAACTGGACCCGCGCTTGGTTCGCGGCTTGGACTATTACACCAATACAGCTTTTGAAATTATGTATGCGCCGCTGGGTGCCCAGAGCACGGTCTGCGGCGGCGGCCGGTATGACGGCCTGATTGAAGAAGTAGGCGGCCCGTCCACACCGGGTATCGGGTTTGCCATCGGGATGGAACGGCTGCTCCTGACCTTGAAGGAACAAGGGCTGATGCCGCCGGTTCCCAAAAAGCAGCCTGTATTTATCGTCGCTCTTGGCGATGCGGCAAAAACACAAGCCTTTGATTTGCAGCAGCAGCTTCGTGCCAAAGGTATGTATGCAGAAATCGACCTGCTGGGCCGCAGCATGAAAGGGCAGATGAAATCAGCAAATAAGCTAAATGCCGATTATACCGTTATCATAGGGGAAGAAGAATTGGCCAGCGGCCAGGCGCAGGTGCGCAACATGGCCACCAAAGAACAAGTCAGCGTTCCCCTGGACGGAATCGTTGCATATATGGAAACACACAAGAAGGGATGATTAACTCATGGATACAATGGAAGGTTTACGCCGCTCCCAGTACTGCGCTGAAGTCAGTGAAGCGGACAATGGCAAGGAAGTAACCCTGTGCGGCTGGGTAGAACGACGTCGTGACCACGGCGGCTTGATTTTTATCGATCTTCGTGACCGCACCGGTATTGTACAGGTTGTTGCTTCGCCGGATTATGAAGAAACTTCCTTTAAAAAAGCAGAACAAGTCCGTACAGAATATGTATTGGCTATCCGCGGCATCGTTCGCATGCGTGACAAAGATACAGTTAACCCGAAAATGAAAACGGGCACGATTGAAATCCGCTGCGAAGAACTCCGCATTCTTAACTCGTCTAAAACACCGCCGTTCTATATTGAAGACAATATCGACGTAGATGAAAAAATTCGCTTGAAATACCGGTATTTGGATTTACGCCGTCCGGAAATGCAGAACAACCTCATCATGCGTCATAAAGTAAAACACGCTATGCGTACGTTCCTCAACGAAAACGGCTTCATTGATATCGAAACACCGGAACTGTGCAAGAGCACGCCGGAAGGCGCCCGCGACTACCTCGTACCGAGCCGTGTCAACGACGGCAAATTCTATGCGTTGCCGCAGTCTCCGCAGATTTTCAAACAGCTCCTCATGATTTCCGGCATGGATCGCTACTATCAGATTGCGCGCTGCTTCCGCGATGAAGATTTGCGTGCTGACCGTCAGCCTGAATTTACCCAGCTCGACATGGAAATGTCCTTTATGGATCAGGAACAGATTTTGACGCTCGTAGAAAACATGGTTCACTATATCTTCAAAGAAACCCTGGGCCATGACGTAGAACTCCCGATTCACCGCATGACATGGGACTATGCGATGGAAAACTACGGCTCAGATAAACCGGATATCCGTTTTGACATGAAATTTACGGATGTAACGGAATTAGTAAAAGACACGGACTTTAAAGTATTCCGCAGTGTTATTGACAACGGCGGCCAGGTCAAAGCCATTAACGTCAAAGGCGACGCAGACATTCCCCGCCGTGAATTAGACGGACTTGTTGAATACGTCAGCCACTACGGAGCCAAAGGCCTTGCTTGGATTGGCTTCCTCGAAGACGGCACGCTCAAATCCCAGATTAAGAAATTCTTTGGTGAAGATAAACTTCGTGAAATCGGTAAAGCCTGCGGCGCAGAAACGGGCGACTTGATTCTTATGATTGCAGACAAACCATCTGTTGTTGCCGCAGCTCTTGGCGAACTTCGTAAAGAAATGGCCCGCCGCATGAATCTTATTGACGAAAGCAAATTTGCCTTTACGTGGGTTGTCGATTTCCCCATGTTTGAATACAGCGAAGAAGAAAAACGGTTTGTCGCTATGCATCATCCGTTTACAGCCATTCGGGATGAAGATTTGGATAAATTGGAAACCGATCCGGCTCATGTATATGCGAAAGCTTATGACCTCGTCCTCAACGGCATTGAATTGGGCGGCGGCTCCCTCCGTATTTATCAGCCGGACCTGCAGCAGCGCGTATTCAAAGCGATTGGCCTGACACCGGAAGAAGCAGAACAGAAATTTGGTTTCCTGCTTCGTGCGTTTGAATACGGTGCTCCGCCACACGGAGGTTTGGCATTTGGTTTGGACCGCATGATTATGCTTATGCTCCACCGCAAGTCGATTCGTGATGTCATTGCCTTCCCGAAGACGCAGAACGCTATCGATCCGATGAGTGAAGCACCTTCTGAAGTAACGAAAAAACAGCTTCATGAACTTCACATTCAGGTAGAAGAAGACCTCGTCAAGAAATAATAAGACGTGGCGTACCAAAAAGGGGCTTGTCGCTTTGTGCGGCAGCCCTTTTTATTACGGGCATGCCACATACCCGAAGCACAACGGCATGAAGGAGGAACTATAGTGAAAGCAGCATCTTCACAAGATACACAATATCATATATATACCCTAAGAAAAAAAGCAAAGAAAGTCACCTATCCGTATACGCTCCAAACAGCACTGGCTGCATATACACGGGATGAACTCAAAGAAATAGGAGATTCACTGCACATTGATATTAAAAGCGCAGACAAAAAGCAGGAACGTATTGACAAAATATATGCAGGCATGACGGAAAACAACCGCATCGAACGGTGCCTGCTCTGCATGCACGAAGAAGAATGGAATTTGTTGAAAGACCTCGTGTCTTACGAAGAAGCCTGCCCGCTCATGACAGATACTGTGCTGCCGGCACTGGCTGTCAACCAGTACTTAGGCTATGATGAAGAAGGGCATATTGTTATTCCCCAAGAAATCAAAGAAGAATTTCAGGCAGCACAGCGGGATGAATTTTTACTGCGCCGTAAAAAAATGAACTGGCTGCAGCAATGCCTGGGTATGGCAAAAAATTTATACGGTGCCATGCCCTTTTATATTCTGGTAGAAATGTACAATCAGCACCACACTTTTCAAAGCAATGCCTTGGAAATCGGCTCGATGTTGCAGCTGATTCCCCAAGAAATGCAGACGTATTTTATGCAGGATGACCTTGTCTGCGATATTTTGATGACCAAAGAAAATGTAGACTGCCTGATGCGTGACCGTGCTATGGACGTATATTACATACCGGCACAGAAAGAAATTGAAAATCAAGCGAATGGCAATATGATCTATTTTAACCAGCAGATGATTAAGCAGGGAATGGCAAAACTCTTAAAATATACGTCTCTTTCCAAGCAGCAGACGCTGAACACGATGGGCGATATTATTGATGAAATGGCCAGCGGCTGGAGTGCGGAAGATATTTTGGAAGAACTGCACAACATGCATATTACAATTCGCAAAGGCGACAAAAAACGGCTGCAGGAATTGTTTGCAGAATGGAATTACCATACGAAAAAATGGGTGAACTGCGGCTATTCTGACGAAGAAATAAAACGATTCCACATCCACTAGGCAGCGGCGTGCCGACTGCGCGATGCATCCCTTTCGTGCGGTGCTGCACGTTTGGCTGTTTTTACAGAACGGGTTTAAAACTGCACTGTAAAGGTGTTGATTACGTTTCCCGTTCATGCTATAATACATAGTGAACAGAGTAATTAAAAATGATTATTCGTTAGATGAAAGAAGGGATATCATCATGAAAATAGAAGAAGGAACTGTTATCTCTGAAAAAGAAGACGGCTTGGTAGAAGTAAAAGTGGGCCGTCATTCCGACTGCATTGCCTGCGGTGCTTGTCCGGGGGCAGAACACATTGTCGTTTTGGCACTCAATCCGGTTGGTGCGCAGGTAGGCCAGCATGTCAAATTTGAAGTACGGGAAGTCAATATTGTCATTGGCGCTTTTGTCTGCTTCATCATGCCGCTGCTGGTAGCTGCCGCAGGGGCTCTGCTGGGACACTGGCTGGGCATATCGCAGGCTATGGATGCTACGCAGACGGCAATTGCCGGCGGGATTATTGGCTTTTTGCTGGGAGCAGTCGGCGTCAAGCTGTTTGACCGTTCGCTGACCAACGATGCCAATGCCAAACCTAAAATCATAGAAATCAGCAGCCGTTAAGCGGCAAATGCAAAAAAAAGAGTTGTGAATGATGGCAGCGCAACAGCGTGAACCATCGTCACAACTCTTTTTTTTATCATATGTCAAGGTGCTAGTGTCGTTTGCAGGGCATAGGTAGTGCCGTCACGCAGCGTTATCGACGTAAGGCGCAGCGTGCTGTCCGTTCCTTCCAGCGTATCGCGGCCGGCCAGGTCTTCCTGAGCCGGCATATGGGGATTTAGAGGAAACTGGCTCAGACGGGTCGTTGTATGGGAAGACAAAGAAAGACGGACCGGCGCCGTAAAGAGCAGCGTGTGGTCTGCGCGGCGGCGAAGCTCATAGACTCCCTTGGCTTCGAGAATGTCCTGCCGCGGCTGATGAAATACAGGTGTATACTGCATGCGCAGAAACACTTGGCCGGAATCCTCGCTGCGTACTAGGGATGAAGACACATCGTCTATCTCCAAGACGGCGTCTATTTTTTTACGAATCGGTTCATTTTCTTTTTCCAGTGCCTGCAGGTACGCCTGCTGCAGGGCTTGAAACATATCAGAAACCTGGATAATGTCTGTGATATGCCATTCTTTGGGGGCTGTGCGCTCCATGGCAATGGTGCAGGGAATCGTTCGCTGCAGTACGGGATGCGAGAGATGCAACGTGATTTCTGCATGGGCGTCGTCGATGCGGTGGCTCCAAGACACGGAAGCGATGCGCCAGCCTGTGACCGGCAGGGGCATTCCCAGGCGCTGCAGCTGATTGGCAAGTACGGACTGGGCGTGCTGTACGTCTTCTGTATCCGGCGACTGTGTCAGTTCATGATTTAAACAAAGCTTCAGCGCATCTGTCGTTTCATTTTGCAGGGGCAGCCAAGCAAGCTGCGTCAGTGCAGCTGCCTGCGGCTGACTCGTGTGAAACTGCATGGCGCCGCGGTACAGCGAGACGGCGATTTTTTCCTCATCCATTTGATTTGCCAGCCCGTCAGCATCGCTCTGTCCGGCAGTCTGCTGTATACGATGGAGCGAATAATCCGGCGTGGCTTTATATATGCCTTCATACGCATCATAGGCACCGCCGAGACAGCAGCAAATGACGGCAGCGGCTATGAGCAGTTTTCCATCTATTGGTGTATCTATCATAAGCTATCCTTCTTTTCATGAATACATATCGGAATTACAGTATATTATACCATAAAAAAGGAAACGGGATTTTTTTGCCGAATATCTTATTATGAGGAACTAGAAAGAAATCGTAATCCTGTTTGCCAACGAATCGGCTAAAGGAGGAATGTCATTTGATTACGTTAAAAGATACAACGAAAGGGACAGTGTATACGGTAGAAAAGGGAATGACGCTGCTGCAAATCTGCAGGGAACAGTATCCCGATGTCCAGCCGCAGATTGCAGCTGCCTTATATAATAATGAATTTGTCGGCCTGCAGACCAAAGTAGAGAAGGACGGCGACATTTCCTGGTTTTCATTGGGAACCCTGGAAGGAAACCAATGCCTGATTCGGACGGCGACTATGCTGCTGACGCGGGCTGTCGGTGATTTATATCCCCATGGTCGCGTTTTTGTCAAGCATGCCCTGCGCAAGGCACTGTATTGTGAGCTAGATATAGGCCACTCTGTTACCGTGCGGGATGTAGATTCCATCAAGCGGCGCATGAAGGAGCTCGTTGCGCAGGATGCGGAAATTTCCCAAGTCGTAATCAGTGCCGAAACAGCCATGGATATGTGCCGCAACCGCCATTTGGACCGGGAAGCGGAATTGCTGCGCTATGTCAACATCAATCAGATTATGGCGTATCAATGCGGCCCTGTTTTTGATTATTACATGGGTCCATTGCTGCCGAGTATGGGCTATTTGACCTGTTTTAATCTGCGTTCGTATGCGCCGGGCGTTATTTTGGAAACGCCGACGCCGGACCATCCGGACACGCTGCCGCCGTATAAAGAAATCCCCAAAATGGCACGGCTTTTTTTGGATGCCGAAGAATGGGGACGGATTGTGCGCTGTGAATATGTATCCGACTTGAACCGCTACATTGCCGATGATTCGATTCAGGATATTGTCGATATGGCAGAAGCTCTGCAGGAAAAGAAACTGGCCCAGATAGCGGATTACGTCGTTACGCGGCGTCCCAAAATCAAAGTCATTTTGATTGCCGGACCGTCTTCTGCCGGCAAGACGACTTTTTGCAAACGATTAACTACGCAGCTGCGCGTCGTCGGCCTGCGTCCCGTCAAGATTTCGCTGGACGATTATTTCCACAATCGGGAAGAAACACCTAAAAATCCGGACGGCAGTTATGATTTTGAATCACTGCGTGCTGTCAATGTGCCGCTGTTTAACCAGCAGATTGATGAGCTGCAGCAAGGCAAGGAAGTCCATTTGGCGCGGTATGATTTTGTTACGGGCAAACGGTACTTTGATGAAAAGCCTGTCCGTCTGGAACCGAATCAACCCATTGTCGTCGAAGGGCTGCATGCCTTAAATGATTCGCTGACGTACATGCTGCCGCGGTATGAAAAAGTAAAAATCACGCTGGGCGTATTGACCCAGATTCGGATTAATGACCACAACCGGATTTCTACATCGGACACGCGGATTATCCGCCGCATGGTACGGGATCAGCAGTTCCGCGATCGCGGCCCCCAAGCTACGATGGATATTTGGGCTGATGTACGGCGCGGTGAAGAAACCAATATTTACCCCTATCAGGAAGATGCCGACGTAATTTTCAATACGGCCCTGCCGTATGAACTTTCGGTTCTCAAACCGTATGCAGAACCACTGCTGGCGACGATTCCCAAAGACAGTCCGCATTATACAGAAGCACAGCGTTTGCTCAAATTCCTCAAGCCGTTTCGGGGATTGGATGCGTCTGTCGTACCGTCCAACTCGCTGCTGCGGGAATTTATTGGCAGGGACAGCCATGGAAGTACAAAAAAACATTGACAAAGTATTTACGGATAGATATAATAGTATGGTCGAGGTAGAAATATGAAACTACAAGTCGAAGAAGCACTCAAAGAACAAGGCAAGAAATTTCCTTTTTCTTTTGAAAGACCGGCTGCCGAATTGGGTGATGTAGATACCCTCCCATGGCATCAGTCGATGATGACCGTAGAAGGGAACTACTGGTTTGACGGCAATCACTTGGTTGTCCGTGGGACCATACATACCAGCGGTATGTATACATGCAGCCGCTGCCTGACACCGGTATCGGTGGATCGGAATGCAACACTGTCTGAAGTCTATGGTACGGAAGCAGAGCTTCCTGATGACGTATTGCCTTACAATGGGGAATACATCGATTTGACGGAGACAATTAGAGAAACGTTGATCCTCAGCGAGCCAATGAAGGTCTTGTGCCGACCTGACTGCAAAGGCCTGTGCCCGCAGTGCGGCGCAAACTTGAATGAAGGACCCTGTAGTTGTCCTACCGACAGGATCGACCCAAGACTTGCGGTCTTGGGGGATTTATTAAAATCAAAGCACTAAAATACGTACCATGATTTAAGGAGGTGCAGAACATGGCAGTACCAAAGAACAGATTATCCCAGACGCGCCAGAAAATGCGTCGTGCAAACTGGAAATTGACAGCACCGGGTTTTGTTGAATGCCCGCAGTGTCACGAAGCAATGATGCCTCATCATGTATGCCCCACTTGCGGCTTTTACAAAGGCAAACAGGTTGTCAACAACACAACAGCTGAATAAGACAATGAATATAAAAAGAGCGTCCTCGCAGAGGGCGTTCTTTTTCTCTTTACAGCCGTAAGAAAAGCATACGCATCTGATACTTGTTTGACGCATGCAACAATGAAAGAGGAGAATACCGAATGGATTTTGTTACGACTACCATAGGCTATGAACTGAAATATGGCGGACCCCATATTCATTTTCTAGCCTTCATCTTGTTTATTATCATTGGCATATTGATTTTACACGGCCTTTTCCGCCTCTTGATAGAGGCACTGTGCCGGATGACGCATGTGTCGCGCGCCAATTGGCGCAGCATATTTCGCTTTATGCCGACGCTGCTGGGGATTTTGCTGGGGATTCAGCTGACGAAGGATATACTGAATTTGCCGGAGTTTGTACAAAATGCCCTGTCCTATCACTATCACAGCGTCGTGATTATTACGATTACCTTTTTCTGTGCCCATATGGCGTCGTCGTTTTTGAAAGATAAGCTTTCCAAGAGCGGCGATAAAACGGCAGGCACATCCATTTTGACGACTGTCGTGGATTTAGGCGTCTATCTTGTCGGTGCGCTGTTTATTCTCAGCTCGTACGGCATTTCTATATCGCCTTTGCTGACAGCACTGGGCGCCGGCGGCTTGGCATCTGCCTTGGCACTGCAGGATACCTTGGCCAATCTCTTTTCCGGCATTACGACGCTGGTATCCAAACAAGTCCACATGGGCGATTACATCCGCCTGGCCAGCGGCGATGCAGGCCGTGTTGTCGATATGAACTGGCGCAACACGACTATCCGGACGGCGACGGGAAACATGGTTATCGTGCCGAACAAAAGCATTGCTACGGCAACGTTGACCAACTATGAACAGCCGTTGGCAGAATGCACGATTTTTATTCCTTTGACCATTACGTATGACAATGACCTGCAGCACGTCGAAGATGTCACCCTGGCTGTAGCCCGTCATATTTTGGATCACAGCAAATACGGCGTGACAGGTTTTCAGCCCCTCGTGCGCTATGACAAAATGGGGGAATACGGCATATCGTTTAAAGTTGTGCTGCGCATCCGCAATATTGTCGATGAAGCCGTTCTCAAACATCAGTTTATCAAAGAAATTTATACGACGTATAAAAAAGAACACATTCACCTGCTCATCCGTCATGATTGATGCGGGAGTAACATAAAGACATACTTTTGCTGGCGTGATGCGCCAAGAAAACGAGCCTGCTGTGCGAAATCATTTCGTGCAGCAGGCTTCTTGTATACTTGCAGGCTATTTTTCAGGAAAAAGACTGCAGATGACGGCGCGTTCCTTGGCATGACAGCAGCCGTAATAGGTTACGTTGGCAGCCTCATCGGCAATGGGAATGATGACACGGTCGGCCGGCACGCCTTCGCGCTGCATGGCAAGGTCACTGGTAAAGGATGGTAGTACAGAGAATTTGACCAGTTCCAGAAATGCCGTATCTTCCTGCACCAGAAATTTCGTGTCAGGCAGGGCGGTATCGACGATAGGACGCCAAAATCCGAGCTGAGAGCGCAGCAGCATAGTTTCGCCGTTGAGGTCTGCCAAATGCAGCGTTTTTTGAGAAGCCAACGGATGTGTTGGCGGCAGGGAAAAATAGAGATGTTCTTCGCCGCAGCGGCAGCAGAAAATACCGGGTTCATCGACGGCATAGGGCAGAAAAATAACTTGGTATCCGCCTGCGTGAAATTTTTCCAGCAGATAGTCAGGATTTCGTATTTCCGATGTAATGGTCAGGCTCTGGCAGCATGTGGTGAGCGTCGGAATTGCTTTCCAAAGCGGGGCAGGCGCGCAGGAACCGACAAAAAAGGTATGCTGTGCCCGGTCGTATTCCTGCAGGCCGTCTTTCATTTCACGGGCTTCATCCAAGACGCGTTTGGCGTATTTGACGGCAAGCTTGCCCGTTGCATTGAATTCAATTTTATTTTTTTGACGCACAAAAAGCGGTACGCCCAGCTCTTCTTCCAAGTGCTGCATCGAACGGCTCAAGGCAGGCTGCGAAAGATGGAGCTTTTCTGCTGCGCCGGATAAGGTGCCGCAGGCAGCAACAGTCCGTAATTGGTACAGCTGGTTCAATTCAAACATCGTATCACCTCAGGGCTATTGTACCATTGCCGCCAGGCTTTTCCAAGAATGACTATGCATAAAAGTTAGAGCAGTCTGCAAAATAGCAACTGTACTTTGCCCGCTGATTCCTCTATGATAAAAACAAAAATAAAACAGGATAGGGCAGCTGCCGCAGCAAGAAAGCAGCGTGCGCAGCCGTGGCAATCCGTATAGATGACATGACAGACAGGAGGAAATCATATGAATGATGTAACGTTAAACAATGGCATTACTATGCCGCAGCTCGGCTTCGGCGTCTATCAGACTGCGCCGGAAGAAACAGAAAGGGCAGTCAGTGACGCATTGGAAACGGGGTACCGGCTGATTGATACGGCAGCTTCATACGGCAATGAAGAAGGCGTCGGCGCGGCAGTAGCCCAAAGCGGCATTTCTCGTAAAGAACTGTTTATTACGACCAAACTTTGGGTACAAGACCATGGATATGACAATACGCTGCGGGCTTTTGACACGTCGATGAAAAAACTGGGACTTGATTATCTCGACCTGTATCTGATTCATAAGCCGTATGGCGATTATTATGGTGCCTGGCGCGCAATGGAACGCCTGTACAAGGAAGGGTGCATCCGGGCGATTGGCGTTACCAGTTTTTGGAATGAACGTCTTGCCGATTTGTTTACGATGAATGAAATCAAGCCTGCCGTCAATCAGATTGAAATCAACGTTTGGAACCAGAAATGGCAGGAAGAAGCGTTCATGAAAGTACATCATATTCAGCAGGAAGCATGGGCTCCCTTTGCCGAAGGCAATCAAGGCGTGTTTACGAATCCGCTTCTTCAAGCCATTGCCCAAAAGCATGGCAAAACGACGGGCCAAGTTATGCTTCGCTGGCTGCTTCAGCGCGGCATCGTCGTCATCCCCAAAACCGTACATAAACAGCGCATGGAAGAAAATATCCAGGTCTTTGACTTTGCCCTCGATGCAGAAGATATGCAGCAAATCCAATCGCTCGATACAGGCCGCAGTACGATTTATGATGAAATGGATCCGCAGAAGGCCATCGCCATTGGCAACATGAAAATTCATGACTGAGCGTTTTTTTAACAGGCAGTTTCTATGACAACGACTGCTGTACGGAAAAAGAGTTTCGTACAGTAGTCGTTTTTTGAATTTTTTGAAAAAAAGCTTGACCGGTAGTAATTACCGGATGCTACCATACTCATGTCACAGAAAAATAAATGATGCAGGTTTGCAAACGAATACTGCAGCATATTCATTATGGGAGAATATGCAATAGAAAAGAAACTGCTGCCGCAGATTGCTGCTTTTTGTGCCGTTTCACCGGGAAGTTATAAGCAGCTGGACAGCCAGTTGTTTGGTTTAGCATCGTACTAGGACAAGAAAGGATGGATAGTATGAAGTACCGTACATTGGGAACAGATTTTGTCGTATCAGCAGTGGGATTGGGATGCATGGGCATGAGCCACGGATACGGCAGGCCGAAAGATAAAAAAGACATGACAGAATTGCTGGCACAGGCTGTTGATGTTGGCTATACGTTTTTTGATACAGCGGAAGTGTATGGCACGCCGGAAGATCCGCATGCCAATGAAATCTTATTGGGGGAAGCACTCAAGCCGTTTCGCAGCCGCATTCAAATTGGAACGAAGTTTGGCATTCATTTTGACATGACTTCAGCAGCACCTAACAAACCGATTGTACCGGATGCCCGTCCGGCTGGCATTCGAAAATCAGTAGAAGATTCGCTAAAACGTCTGCAAACAGACCATATTGACATATACTACCAGCACCGGCAAGACCCGAACGTGCCTGTAGAAGAAGTTGCCGGTGTGATGGCAGAATTGATAAAAGAAGGAAAAATTCTGCATTGGGGCCTTTCGGAAGTCGATGCAGATACGCTGCGCCGGGCGCATGCCGTCTGCCCCGTTACGGCCGTACAAAACAGGTATTCGATGATGGCCCGCTGGTATGAATCCCTGTTCCCTGTATTGGAAGAACTGCATGTGGGCTTTGTAGCCTTTTCACCGATGGCTAACGGTCTGCTTACGGCCTGTTACGATAGTCATACCCAGTTTGAAGAAGGTACGGATTATCGCACGGTCATGCCGCAGTTTCAGAAAAAAGCAATGGAACAAAACCAAAAATTATTGCAGTGGATTCAAAAACTGGCGGCAGAAAAAGACGCCACACCGGCACAGATTTCTTTGGCTTGGATGCTTGGCAAAAAGCCGTGGATTGTACCCATTCCCGGCACGACCCGCAGCAGCCGCATGAAGGAAAATGGAGCGGCAGCAGATATGGTACTGACAAAAGAAGAAGTCCAGCATATCGATGATACACTGGACCAGATAGACATGTCTGCTGTATTCAGCGGTACGCCTGTACGAAGCAAACCTTCACCTGCTGCCAAGTGAGAATTTTTAAACCATGTTGCCGCAGCTCTTTTATGATACCCATTTTAACAGCTTAGTTTACAGCATTACGATGCATTTACTTTACATTTTGGAAAAGAAACAGCATATATGATGCAGTGATTGATGTTATTACTGCAATAAATCCTTATATAGGATTTCCGCGAACGCTGAATTGTTTGCGTATTGCCAACGAAGTGTTCCAGGAAACCAAATAAAAATGCAAAAACTGTCCTGCTGTACGAGTTTCGTATTCATGGGACAGCTTTTGCATAGGCGCATGTTTGCTGCAATTATTGTGACGTATCAGGGTCATCGTTATACTTGGGGAGCAGGTCACTGATATAGGGCCGTTTTCCTTCCAGCACTTCATGATAGAAATGCTGCTTCCAGCCAATATAGTCGATGGATTCTTGTATTTCGTTTTTCTTTTCCTGCAGGATAGCTAGTTTCTTTTCCAGCATTACGTTGCGAACGGGAATCGACGATGGCCCTTGCAGACAGTACGCTAGATACTGTTTCATTTCTTCAATAGTCATGCCGCATTTTTTTAAGCATGTCAAGCTCTTAATCCAGGCAATGTCATGGTCGTCAAAAACGCGGCGGTTGTTGGACGAACGCTTTATGTTGGGGACGAGACCTATGTTGCAGTAATATTTCAGTGTTTCATACGACAGTCCGGTCTGCATGCAGGCTTCTTTCATTGAATGCAGTTTTTTCTGTTTGGGTAATGTCATGCAGGCACCTTCTTTCTTTGAAATTTTACTTTTATTGTGCAATACTTTTTTGAAAAACGCAAGAATAAATCATGAGTTTTCCCTTGACCGGTGGTAACTACCGGATGATATGCTTTTTTACAGCAAGACCAATATTTTTCTTTTCAATTCGTACATTTTGTAATCGGCAGCAAACATATAAACCAGCAGCCGCGACAAATAGGAGGGAGCAGATATGATGAAATGGATGACACGCAACTGGATTGTATTAGCCGGAGCCGTTGCCGTATGGGCAGGGCTGACTGCCTGCGGGCCGGTTCAGTCTCAGCAAGAAGCGCAAAGCGGAAGTGCGCAGAAACAACAGACTGCAGCGGTAGATGCCAATACATCTGCCTCGATTAAAGGAAGCAGAGAAGACGTACCGTATGAACAAGCAAAAGACAGTAAAATAGCCGTTGTCTATTTTTCCGATCCTGAAACAGAAAACCAGGATGACGCAGAAGGGAACACGCAGTATCTTGCCCATGTTATTCATCAACAAACAGGGGCTGATGTATACCGCATTGAACCGAAGAAGGCATATGTTGTCAATCACAAGGTCCTGGTAGCAGATGCCAAAGCGGAACTGCTGCGTAATGCTCGGCCTGAACTAAAAGATACGATTGGCGACTTATCCCAATACGACACAATTTTCCTCGGCTATCCGATTTGGTGGGGCGATTTGCCTATGCCGGTCTATACGTTTTTAGAAAGCTATGACTTGTCTGGAAAGAAAATCAACATCTTTTCTACGCATGGCGGCAGCGGCTTGGCAGGAACGGTTGAAAAGATTACCCAACTCGAAACGAAGGCAACTGTTAATCAAAATGCCTATACCGTTTCCCGTGACGAAATAGAAGGGGCGGCATCGAGTTTGTCTGATTGGCTAACACAAATCAAAGATTTTTAATTTAACGTTTGAAAAATAAATCGTATAGTAAAACACGGGAGCAGGGCTAGCCCTGCTCCCGTGTTTCATGGTATAATAAACGTTAGTCTATTTAGTATGATATATAGGAGGCATCTTACGATGCGTGCAATGGGAATCGATCCGGGGACGGCGATTTGCGGATTTGGTGTAGTGGACTCCGCAGGAAGCCGTCTCAAGCCAATTACATACGGCACGATACAGACGACACCGGACCATACAGATGCAGAACGGCTAGTAACGCTGTTTGAAGGACTCAATGAGCTGTATGCCAAATACAAGCCCGATGTCATCGGCGTAGAACAACTTTTTTTTAACCGCAATGTCACTACGGCTATTACTGTCGGCCAGGCACGGGGGATTATTCTCTTGACAGCCCAGCAGGCACAGATTCCTATTTTGGAATTTTCACCGCTGCAGGTTAAGCAGGGCGTCACCGGATACGGCAGGGCGACCAAAGACCAAGTCATTGATATGACGATGCGGCTGTTGGGCATTCATGAAAAAATCAAGCCCGATGATGCGGCAGACGGCTTGGCTATGGCCATTTATGCCGTGTACTGCAGCCATTCCCAGAGTTTGCGAAGGACGGTGCAGTTATGATTGGCTATCTCAAGGGCATAGTGACCCATATATTCAGAGAGTACTGCTTCATCGATGTGCATGGCGTCGGCTACCGCGTGTTTGTGCCGGCATCGACGATGGAAAAGCTGACCATTGGCAGAGAAACGACGGTCTTCACCTACATGAGCGTGCGTGAAGACGCAATTTTGCTGTATGGCTTTGCTACGCAGGATGAATACGAATTGTTTATGCTGCTGATTAGTGTCAACGGCGTAGGCCCTAAGGTCGCATTAGGTATTTTGAGTGCTGCCAATCCTGATGGATTCCGCTTGGCCGTGCATCAAAAAAATATGAAAGTACTGACGAAAATGCCCGGTATCGGCAAAAAAACAGCCGAACGCATTGTTTTGGAACTGCAGGATAAAATTGGACCCGTAGATGACGGCGCTGTGGCAGACCTGTCTGTTCCGGCAACAGCGGCATCGCAGGGGATTGCGGCAGAAACGCTGGCAGCTCTCGTCAGTCTGGGCTATAGTGAACAGGAAGTACTGCCTGTGGTGGAAGCCAAGGCAGGCACCTGTCAGACAGTAGAACAACTGCTCAAAGAGGCCCTAAAAGCCTTGGGAAGCGGGAGGTAATTCATGGAAGAAAATCGTATTGTGGAAACGGGGCCGGTGCCGGGAGATTCTTGGCAGTACAGCCTGCGTCCGCATTATTTAAAAGAATATATTGGCCAGCATAAAGCCAAACAAAACCTGGAAGTGTTTATCCAGGCCGCCAAACTGCGGCAGGAAGCCTTGGACCATGTCCTCTTATACGGACCGCCGGGACTGGGCAAAACGACTATGGCCGGCATTATTGCCAACGAACTGGGCGTCAGCCTGCGTATTACATCCGGGCCTGCCATTGAACGGCCCGGTGATTTGGCGGCGCTGCTGACGAATCTGCAGGAACGGGACGTGTTGTTTATTGATGAAATACACCGGCTCTCCCACAGCGTCGAAGAAGTACTCTATGCGGCCATGGAAGACTATGCGCTGGACATCGTCATCGGCAAGGGACCGAGCGCCCGCTCTGTGCGGATTGACCTGCCGCCGTTTACGCTGGTAGGCGCGACGACACAAGTAGGCCGCTTGGCACCGCCGCTGCGAGATCGGTTTGGCGTTATCTGCCGTCTTGAATTTTACAAGCCGGAAGATTTGGTTTTGATTATCAAGCGGACAGCTGAAATTTTGAATATTGATATTGACGACCAGGGCGCTTTGGAAATCGCCCGCCGTTCCCGCGGCACGCCGCGTATTGCCAACCGGCTCCTAAAGCGCGTGCGTGATTTTGCGCAGGTAGACCAGGCTGACGTGATTACGGCAGCACTGGCAGGAAGGGCACTGGATCGGCTGGAAGTCGATGCCTGCGGCTTGGATCGCACTGACCGGCGGGTACTGCAGGTCATTATTGAAAAGTTTGGCGGCGGCCCGGTCGGCTTGGATACGATTGCCGCGGCGATCAGCGAATCCGTCGATGCAGTTGAAGATGTATATGAACCGTTCTTGATGCAGCAGGGATTTTTAAACCGCACGCCGCGGGGACGTGTCGTGACGCCGGCAGCGTACAGCCATTTGGGACTGCCGCCGCAGGACGCCAAGAGTACGGCGTTGTTTTAGGAGGGCACATGGGAAAACTACTGATTATCATTGGCGTGCTGTGCATTACCGTCGGCTGTGTCTGGCTGGCACTTGACCATATCGGCTTGAGCCGGTTTATGGGCAATCTGCCGGGAGACATCAACTGGACCAAAGATAATGTATCCTTTCATTTTCCTATCGTGACCTGTCTGCTTATCAGCATCGTGTTGACTATTATACTGAATCTGTTTTTCCGTTAAGACAGGAGGAGCCTACATGGGAAAAAGACGATATATATACGTCATGGTGTTTTTACTGTGGATTAGTATGACAGTATCTGTATTTGCGTCCAGTACGGGCCAGCCGCTTCGCATTGGCATCCGGGAAGGGCGGGCGTCCGTCGCTGTCATAGGTACGCAGGATGTCGGCATTTATCAGAACAATACGCTGCAGAAAAGGATAAAGGCCAATACGCCTATCCAGATTACGATTCGCGGCAGCGAACTGACAGCAGGCGGCATCAAAAGTACGAGTCCCGTATCCGTGCGGCCTCTTGCCAAAGACGGTTTGGTCAAGATTACGGACGGCTATACGTACCGCGGCTATTTGGAATTTATGAAAAGCCCGGTTTCGGCAGGCTTGACGGTAGTCAATGTCGTGCCGATGGAATACTATTTATACGGTGTCGTCGGCAAAGAAATGTCCCCGTCCTGGAGCTTGGAAGCCTTGAAGGCCCAGGCCGTCGCGGCGCGGACCTATGCGGTTTTTCATAAAAATTATTTTAAAAGCCGCGGCTATGACATGGCAGATGATACGCGCAGCCAAGTATACGGCGGCGTCAATGCAGAAGCGGCATCTATCAAACAAGCTGTCGACGGGACAAGCGGCGAAATCCTGACGTATCAGGGAAAGCCGATAGAGGCTTTTTTTTGTGCCAGTGCCGGCGGCTGGACGGAACATAGTGAAAATGTTTGGGGAAGCCATGTCACGTATTTGCGCGGCGTAGCCGACCGGAGTTTTCATATGCCGTCGTACAGCTGGTCTGTCACGACGACACCGGAACGCTTGGCAGCCAATCTTACTGCTGCCGGTAAAGGCGTAGGCACGGTTCAGTCGATTACGCTGTCACCGCTGGCCAAACGGCCTATGCATGTTCCTGACCGCGGCGTATCCGGCCGGGTGCGCACGCTGATTGTACGGGGAACGAAAGGACAGGCTATGATTACAGGCAATGCCTTCCAGTCCTTATTTGGCCTCAAAAGTACGCTTTTTGACTTTTATCAGGGGACGGGAACACCGCCCAATCCGGATATGGGCAAAGGCGGCCGCGGCCTGACACTGCCTATCAAAGCGGGACAGCCGCTGACTATTTATGGATTTGGCTGGGGACACGGCTTGGGCATGAGCCAGTACGGCGCGTACCAAATGGCCAAAGAAAATCCCGGCGTCAAGGAATATTATCGCCAGATATTATCCCATTACTATACAGGAACGACGTTAGAACGATTGTATTAAGGAGATTGTTTATTTTGAAACTCAGCGATTTTTATTATGATTTACCTAAAGAACTCATAGCACAGCATCCGGCAGAACCCCGCGACCACGCGCGGCTCATGCTCTATGACCGCCAAAGCGGCGAAGTGCAGCACAAATATTTTTATGATTTGGCAGACGAACTGCACGAAGGCGATGTACTCGTTTTTAACGATTCCCGCGTCATCCCGGCCCGCCTGTACGGCAAACGGGTTCCCACAGGCGGTAAGGTAGAAGTTCTGCTGCTCACGCCGGTAGGCGAAGATACGTGGGAAGTACTGGTCAAGCCGGGCAAAAAAGCACTGCCGGGGACGACAATAGAATTTCCGGAAGGGCTTACGGCAGACGTACAGGACCGTACCGATTTTGGCGGCCGTATTGTCAAATTCCATTATAACGGCGTGTTTGATGATATTATCGATAAAATCGGTGAAATGCCGCTGCCGCCGTATATCCATGAAAAAATGACAGATCCCAACGAATACCAGACCGTATACGCGCGGGAACGAGGCTCGGCGGCAGCTCCTACAGCAGGTCTTCATTTTACGGAAGAACTGCTGCAAAAGATTCGGGATAAAGGCGTACAGGAAGTCTTTGTAACCCTGCACGTAGGACTGGGGACATTCCGCCCGGTAGAAGAAGAAAATATTGAAGATCATGAAATGCACAGTGAATTTTACAGCATTACACCGGAAGCAGCTGCCACGATTAATCAGGCGAAAGCTGAAGGACGGCGCATCATTGCCGTCGGCACGACTTCGATCCGCACGTTGGAAAGTGCCGGGACAACAGGAACGCTGCAGGCTGGCTCCGGCTGGACCAATATTTTCATTTATCCGGGATTTACGTTTCACATCGTCGATGCCTTAGTAACTAATTTCCATTTGCCCGAATCGACGCTGTTGATGCTTATCAGCGCTATGTCTACGCGGGAAAAGATTTTAAAGGCATATGAAACGGCTGTCAAAGAAAAGTACCGTTTCTTTAGTTTTGGCGATGCCATGTTTATACGATAGGAGGACATGACTTGGTTATTACGTACGAACAGCAAGCCGAGTGCGACGGCGCCAGAGCCGGTATTCTGCGCACGCCGCACGGGACGTTTAAAACGCCGATGTTTATGCCCGTAGGCACGCAGGCTACGGTCAAGACGTTGTCGCCGGAAGAATTATACGATATGGGCGCGCAGGTCATTTTGAGCAATACATATCATCTTTTTTTGCGCCCCGGCGAAGAGCTGGTCAAAGAAGCCGGCGGCCTGCATAAGTTTATGAACTGGAAACAGGCTATTTTGACGGACAGCGGCGGTTTCCAAGTATTCAGCCTGGGACAGATGCGGAAAATTACGGAAGAAGGCGTTACCTTCCGCTCCCATTTGGACGGGTCCAAAAAATTTTTGTCGCCGGAAGTATCCATGGATGTGCAGATGGCATTGGATTCCGATATTGCTATGGCTTTTGATGAATGTATTCCCTATCCGTCGGATTATGAATACACGCTGCATTCGACTGAACGCACCAGCCGCTGGGCCAAACGGTGCCTGGATCATCATCACAGTGATACCCAGGGCGTGTTTGGCATTGTCCAGGGCGGCATGTACAAAGACCTGCGCCGCAAGAGCTGTGAAGATTTGGTGGACATGGATTTTGACGGCTACGGCATTGGCGGCTTGAGTGTTGGCGAATCCAAAGATATCATGTATGATATACTGGAACATACGACACCGTATCTGCCAAAACAAAAAGCTCGCTATTTGATGGGCGTCGGCACGCCGGACTGCCTGCTGGAAGGCGTAGCCCGCGGTGTAGATATGTTTGACTGCGTATTTCCGACGCGCGTTGCCCGCAATGGCATGGCCATGACGCATACAGGCCGCGTGACCGTGCGCAACGCCAAATATGCCCACGATTTCCATCCTATTGAAGAAGGATGCGGCTGTTATACGTGCCGCAACTATACACGGGCTTATATCCGCCATTTGTTTAAGGCAGAAGAACTGCTGGCGTATCGCTTAGTCAGCATTCACAACTTGTATTTCCTGCTGCAGTTTATGCGTGACATGCGGCAGTCTATCTTTGACGGCACGTTTAGAGAGTTCCGCAAAGAGTTTTGGAAACGGTATCAAGATGCGTAATCGCAAGTGTGTCTTGTATATAGATACGATACATGTAGGAGGTGAAAAGATTGGATTTGATGGATTTGAATAATTTTTGGCCGATTATCGTCATGGTCGTCATTTTCTATTTCTTGTTATGGCGTCCGCAGAAAAAACAGCAGAAAAAACGGCAGGAAATGCTCGACAATTTGAAAAACGGCGCTAAGATTATCACAGCCGGCGGTTTTTACGGCACGATTGTTTCTATGCATGATGACTATGTCATCGTTCGTCTGGCTGACAAAGTCGAAGTCAAAATGACGCGCAATGCCATTACTCAGGTGCTCAGCAAACAGACACAGTCTGACAGCAAAAAGGCTGCTAAAAAAGCAGAAGCCAAAGCTGCTGATACTGCATCTGCTGACAATGCCAAGGCAGAAGACACCCATGAAACAAAATAAGGAAGACCTAAGAAAGATCATGAAAAACCGGCTTTCGGCTGTTTCAGCGGCACAAGCTGCCGCATGGAGCGACGCTGTCTGCGCACGGCTTGCCGTACTGCCGCAGTATCAGCGGGCCAGCCGGTTCATGGCTTTCTTAAATATGAAAGGCGAAGTATCGCTGGATGCATTCCTTATACGGGCGTTACGGGAAGGAAAAGAAGTATATGTGCCTCATTGCGTGAGCAATGGGCAGATGGAGGCCATGCAGCTGGCTTCGCTGCAGGACGTGGAACAGGGAGTGTATGGTATCCGCGTGCCCAAAGCAGGAAGCCCCTGTATTGCGCCGGAACAATTAGAGTGGATTCTTGTGCCGGGTCTGGCTTTTGATGCAGAGGGACATCGCTTGGGACGGGGAGCCGGCTTTTACGACCGCTATTTGCAGCGGGCGCGGCAGGCAGCCGTCACAGCCGTGGCTTGGGACATTCAGATAGTACCGCATGTGCCGGCAGAGGCACATGATTATTGTATACCGGCCGTGTTGACACCGGATCGGTATATCGTACAGTTGCATATGTAAACTCAATAAGAGGAGGGAATGCTGTTGCGGACTCGTAACATGGTAAAATTTTTTGGTGCGGTTATCATTATCTTAGCCGTATTCCTTACCTTTATTTATCCGCTTGCCAATTCCATAAAACAAGGCCTGGACCTCCAGGGCGGCACGCATATCGTGCTGGAAGCGGAAGATACGCCGGATGCGCCGGTTACAGAAGACTCGTTGAGCCGGGCTGTTTCCATCGTAGAACGCCGTATCAATGAAATGGGCTTGACGGAACCAATCGTACAAAAAGAAGGAGCGCACCGGATTATCGTTGAACTTCCGGGCGAAAAGAATCCGGAAAAAGCGATTGAAACCATCGGTAAAACTGCTGTCATGGAATTTAAAGATGAAAGCGGTACGACGCGTATGGGCGGCAAAGATTTAAAAACCGCCAAAGAACAAATTGAAAACGGCAATAAAAACGTCGTTGCTATTGAATTTACAGACGAAGGGGCCAAGAAATTTGCAGATTTGACGGCTTCCAACGTAGGTCACAAAATTGCTATCCTGCTGGACGGTGAAGTCTTGACGGCTCCGGTTGTCAATGAACCGATTACAGGCGGCAAGGCTGTTATCACCGGCAGCAAATCGTTGGAAGAAGCCAAAAGCTTGGCTATCCTGCTTCGTTCCGGCGCACTTCCTGTCAAACTGAAAGTCATGGAAGTACGGACCATCGGCCCGAGCCTGGGGCAGGATTCCAAAATCAAGAGTGAAAAAGCGTTTGCTATCGGCATTGTGCTGATTATGATTTTCCTCGTCGTCATTTACCGTATGTCCGGCATTGTCGCCAACGTGGCCTTATTGGTCTATGTCTTGATTTTGCTGGCTATTTTGAAATACCTCGATGCGACACTGACACTGCCGGGCATTGCTGGGATTATCTTGTCCATGGGCTTTGCCGTTGATGCCAACATCCTTATTTTTGAACGGTTTAAGGAAGAAGTCCTCATAGGAAAGAGCCTGCGAACGTCGATGGATGCCGGCTTTAAACGGGCATTCAACACGATTTTGGATGCCAACGTATCCGTTATGATTGCGGCGATTGTTTTGATTGTCATGGGGACCGGGACGGTCAAAGGGTTTGCTGTCAACTTGGCCTTAGGCCTGATTGTCAGCATGTTTACGGCTATTCTCGTCAGCCGCTCCCTGTTGACATGGTTCATTAATACCGGTCTGATTACGAACCCCTGGTTCTATGGCCTGAATCGCAAAGCACCGGAACACATGCTGAAAAAGGGGGGACAGAAATGAGTTTTGATATTGTCAAACATAGAGTATGGTGGTTTACTCTTTCGTCTGTCCTCGTCATCGCCAGCGTCATTTCTATTTTTGTCAATGGCTTTAACTTTGGCATTGACTATACAGGTGGTACGATTTTGGATATGCAGTTCCAAAACGCCGTTACGGTTGCCCAAGTTCGCGAAGTCATCGACGGCTCCCAAATGGACCTTGGCAACAGCGTCATCCAGCTGTCCGGCGTTACGGATCAGGACGCTTCTCAGGATGTCATGATTCGCATGCGCAACTTGACCAGTGATGAAAGCAAAGCCGTAGCGACACAGCTCAGCGACAAACTGGGCGGCGCCGAAATCAAACGTACCGAATCCGTTGGCGCTGTCATTGGCTCAGAAGTTACGAAAAATGCGGTCATGAGTTTGGCTGTTGCCTTTATTGCTTTGGCAGCCTACATCTCTTTCCGCTTTGAATACAAAATCGCCATTTCCGCGCTGGTATCTATTTTCCACGACTTGATTATGGTATTGGGATTTTTCTCCTTCTTCCATTTGGAAATCGATGCCTCGTTCTTGGCAGCTATTCTGACCGTTGTCGGCTACTCCATGAATGAAGCTGTCGTCATCTTTGACCGCGTGCGTGAAAACACACGGACCCATCGCCGCACGGATACCTATGAAAAACTGGCGCATGACAGTATTTCACAAAGTATTCACCGCAGCATTTATACCTTGACGACCGTACTCTTTGCCTGCGGCGCCCTCCATTTCTTCGGCGGCGAATCGACAAAGAACTTCTCTCTCGTCATGCTCATCGGTTTTATCAGCGGTGCCTATTCCTCTATCTGCGTAGACACATCGCTGTGGGTCGTATGGAAAAACCATACGCACCGCCGCGGTCCGAAAGCCGTAGAACACAAAGAAACAGAAGAACAAGCAGAAGAAGCGTAATCCCATATTGTATAAAACCAGCCTGCAGACTATCTTGTTTGCAGGCTGGTTTTTTAACTCTATAATACATGTTGGGGTCTTGTGAACATCCGTATTCACAAGACCCCTTATTTTATCGAAGAAATATTTAATTGTAAAAAAGGATTCATTGCCATATCCGCAAGCAAGAATAGCGAAATCAAAAAATTCTGCACGCTTGCTCTCAGTGGATACGTTTAAAAAACATCGTTTAATATAACAGATTATTTTCTTAATGACGAAATTTTTATTACTTGTTCCTTTAATAATCTGGCAGCTTCTGAAAACACTTGATGTTTTTTCCAAATAAAGAAAAGACGGCAGAGCTTTTGTGGTTCCAAAGGCCGAAATACGAGGTTGCTGTCTTCACGCAGATTGATGAGCTGGTCAAGACACAGTACATAACCAACGCCTTCTTCGGCCAGCAGAGAGGCATTGTAAATCAATGTATACGTAGCGACGATATTCAGTTCACGTTCATCCTTGTCAAACCATACGCCGAATTCTTTCCCGGCAAGCGCTTGTTGGGAGACGATTAGAGGCAGCCCGTCAAGGTCAGCAGCACGAATGGCTGTCCGTGCTGCGAGGGGAGAGTCCCTGCGCATCAGTACACCCCAACAATCCGCATAGGTAAGTTCGATATGAGGATAATCCTGCGGTGCTTCTGGCTGTATTAGTACGCCAAAATCCAGTGTGCCCCTTTTCAGGTGTTCCCTTACGCCCATGCCGTCCATACTGTAAAGGTTGCAGTGGACATGAGGATATTCTTTTTGTAAATCACGGATAGCACAAGCTACGATTCTCATACCTGCTGTTTCGCCGCAGCCGATGCGTACATTGCCGCTTACGCCTTTTTGTACATGGGACAGTTCGTCTATCGTTTTATCCATAAGTTGGGCGATTTCTTCAGCACGTTTTTTGAGCAGAAAACCCGCTTCTGTTAGGGTAGTACGCCGATTGTTTCGCACTAGTAATTTCACGCCCAATTCTTTTTCTAGATCCATAAGCTGTCGAGAGAGTGCCGGTTGGGAGACGTGCATTTCCTCAGCGGCATGGGAAATATTTTCCGTTCGGGCTACAGCTAAGAAGTATTTCAGGACTCGAAATTCCATTTTTTTCACCTCTGCTGCTAGTATACCAAAATCAGGTATGCGTTTCAATTATGACTGGATAAAAATGATAAGTATTTGTTATCAAAAAGATCTTGTGCTATTCTAAAACTGTTTACAGGAAAGGAGTGCCGTGATACAAGTGAACAAAAATCTTTTGATTTTTATCCTAATGACAGGGGTGTTTGGTATTCTCAATACAGAAATGGGATTTATCGGTATCTTGCCTTATGTTGCAGTACATTATGATGTGACTATCGCTCATGCAGGACTGCTTATCAGTCTTTTTGCTTTAGGCGTGGCAATTGCAGGTCCCATTATGCCGCTCATCTTCTCTCGTTTCAATCGCAAGCACATCATGCTTTTTGTATTGGGATTATTTACGATATGCAATACAATTTCTGTGTTTGCTACAGATTTTAACTTGCTTTTGGCCGTACGGGTACTGCCTGCATTTTTCCATCCAGTGTACTGTTCGCTGGCCTTTACAGTAGCAGCGGCACTGGTTGGAGCAAAAGAAGCCCCTAAAGCAGTTGCCAAAATAAATATTGGTGTATCAGCAGGTATGGTAGTAGGGATTCCCATCAGTAATTTTTTGGCAGAGAGCATTTCACTGGCTGCGTCGATGACTTTTTTTGCAATAACTACTTTTGGAGTCCTGTTGGCGACAACATTCTTGGTTCCCTCGATGCCAATAGGAAGGAAGATGTCGTATGGACAACAGTTGGCCGTGCTGAAAAAGCCCATTGTTTGGGCAGCAATTTTCGCTGTTATTTTCCTAAACGGATCTATCTTCGGTGTTTTTAATTACTGGGCAGCGTATTTGACAAGTGTGACAGAATTGGTACCCGCTCTTGTTAGTCTGCTCCTTTTTGTTTACGGTTTTTGCAATATTTTGGGAAGTATGGCAGCTGGATATTTGCTTTCTCACCGTCCTCAAACGACAGTGAAAGTATTTCCTTTCTTGCTTGCTGTGCTGTATCTTCTGCTGCTTACGGACGGGAGCAGTTGGCCTATGGCAGCGATTCTTACAATTCTCTGGGGAATTCTTGCCGGCATCAATGCCAATATCAATCAGTTTTGGCTTTCCCACGCTGCGCCGGCTGCTCCTGATTTTGCCAACGGTCTATTTCTCACTTCAGCGAACCTGGGTACGATGGCGGCTACGACAGTAAGCGGTATGTTTATTGATTGCTGGGGTATGGAGTATGTTGGCTGCAGCGGACTGCTTTTTATCATCGCAGCAGGAATTTTGTTTTGGAGTCAATGCATTCAGCGCAGCATAAATCCGTTGGAACATTCTGTTGGCAGTTGAAGGAGAATAAGGAGCGGGAAGAGGAAGCAACAAGCAAAAATGTGGCTGCGCTAACTGATTGGCCATAAGTTAAAAACATGACTAAATATAAATTATATGTATTTGTCATAGATTACTAATCTAGTTATACTGTAACCAAGATGCTAAGCAATCATTTGAATGTGAAAAGAGGAGATACTATGATGTTGAAAAAAGCCATAAGACCTATTTCTGCTGCTGTTTTGTTGGCTGCGACGCTTGCGGCGGCTACTGCTTTTGCCGCCATACCGGAAAATGCAGCGACTGTTTTAGTGCCGGAACAGACAATCCAGTTGGAACAGAAATGGGATAAAATCTTTCCAAAGTCTGACAAAGTAGATCACTGTAAAGTGACGTTCAAAAATCGGTATGGGTTTACCTTGGCAGGGGATTTATATATGCCCAAGCACCTACAAGGTAAGTTAGCAGCTATTGCCGTAAGCGGGCCGTTTGGTGCAGTAAAAGAACAGTCTAGCGGTCTTTATGCACAGACATTGGCAGAACGAGGTTTTGTAACCATTGCCTTTGATCCGTCCTTTACCGGTGAAAGTTCAGGCAATCCGCGCAATACGGCTTCCCCGGATATCAATACGGAAGACTTTAGTGCCGCAGTAGATTATTTGGGTTCTTTGGATATGGTAGACCGCAACAAGATTGGCATCTTGGGTATTTGTGGCTGGGGCGGCTTTGCTTTGAATGATGCGATTCAAGATACCCGAGTCAAAGCGGTGGCTACAAGTACAATGTATAATATGACCCGTGTAATGGCCAATGGCTATGAAATAAAAATGGATCCGCAGGGGAAATATGATCGTACAGCACCACAAACGGCAGAGACACGTTACCAAATAAAAGAACAGCTCAATACTAATCGCTGGGAAAGCTCGAAACATGATTACACAACCTTAGCTCCAGCTAATAATCTAGATCCCCAAAAAGATATTACCTCGAAAACACCGAAATTTATTGCAGAATATGCGCAATTTTATCGAACAAACCGTGGCTATCATCCGCGTTCGATCAATTCCAATCCAAACGGGTCTTGGACGAATACCATGCCGCTTTCTTTTATCAATATGCCTATTATGGAATACGCCAAAGAAATGCGTACGCCTGCTCTGATTGTGGTAGGTGAAAAAGCACATTCCCGTTATTTCAGCGAAGATGCTTATAAGGCCATCGGTTCGAAGGATAAAGAGCTGTATATCGTTCCTGGCGCAAACCATACGGATTTATACGATAATACACAGAAAATTCCCTTTGATATATTTGAACAGTTTTTTAAGAAACATTTGAAATAGCTTTAAGAAAATTTGTAGTGCCGCTTTTTGTCAATAAATAAAAAGGAATCGACCACTGGCTAAAACCACATTCATTAGCCAGTGGTCGATTCTTTTAATTTGTTTATTATTATACTAGGCAAAACAAAGTGCAGCAAATTCATTTCTGTGATGTGTTATAATACAAGCATGAATTAGATATACAGAAAAGAAAGAAGAGGATTGTTATGGCTAAATTTTGTATACACTGCGGCAGTAAATTAGGGGATACGGATAAGTTTTGCATGCACTGCGGCGCAAAATGCGCGGATATGACGCAGCCTGCTGCTTCTGCAGCAGCCAAACCGTCAGCATCTCAGGCAGCGTTAGAAAAAGCAGAACAAATTTTGCTTTCTTCTCAGGCTATTCCCGATTATTCCCAAGCACTGGTATATTTGGTAGAAGCTAAAAAACGGGGAGTCAAAACCAAAAAGATGGAAACGCTCATGCTGTTGGACCAGCTGTACCGGACGATAGATATGCTGCGTCAATCCTACACAGGAGCAGAAAACATCCCTGCCGGAACCCAAGAGGAGGCACCTGCAAACCGTACGGCATCTCAGCCCGCGCCGCATACGCTGTTAGAACATCGGCAGCAATCTCCCGACATGCAGCAGCCGATAAACAGCGGCAATAGAACCAGTAACATGGGAACGTACATGAAAGCGGCAGCAATCGGAGCCGTTACAGGTGCCGTAGCCAATACGCTGATGGGGCATCATGACGTGCAGACCCGCGACGACATGCTCAACTTGATGCGCAGTGACGACTATGCTGATACAGCAGACGATGATGCCAACAGCAGCGACACGATGTATGAGGAAAACGACGCAGACAGTACTGACTATGCGGCCGACGATACGAGTGATGATTCATCTTATGATGACACTGCAACGGATACGTCCTATGAAGAAAATGGAGATGATGACTGGACAGATACAGATGACAGCTATGATGACAGTGATACCGGCAGCTCGTTTGATTATGATGACGGCGGCGATGATTTCTTTTAAAAATTCTAACCGAAACGCAAGCTATATCAAACAGCATCACTCAAAAGCATTGGGGTGAGTTGGTACACTAAAAAAATTTTAATCAAACATTACCGCTGAGAGTGTATAGATACTTCTCAGCGGTAATGTTAATTTACGATGCAATAGTATTTTTAATCCGATAGATGACATAATTTTTAGAAATTATTTTTCTTATCATAATATGTATCCATATCCATTTTTCCAAGGCGTTTAGCTATAATGCCTGTTCCAACAAGATCACTTGCATTATTAAGCAGTGTGTGTGGTGGATCGATGATAGGCCAAATAGCAGCATAAATGGGAATAACATCAAGAGGCATACCGATAGCTTGAAGTAATACAGTGCTCATAACAATTCCAGCACCTTTAACTCCAGCCGCTCCGACGGAGAGAATAATTCCCAGGAAAATATAGAGCATTAGCTGAGAGAATGTAATATTTACTCCATATAAATGGGAGCAAAAAACACAGCAGAGGCCGATAAAAACAGCAAAACCATTCATTCCACATGTGTTTCCTAAGGGAAGTGTAAAACCGAATATGTTTTCGGGAATTCCTAATTTTTGCCCAGCTACTTTCAAAGAAATTGGGAGTGTAGCAGCCGAGGAGGTAGTAGAAATAGCAACTAGCATGGGTTCACTTATTTTGTGAAAAAAATGTAATGGTGAAAGATTTGCTAGTACTTTTAACATAAGTGGATACATAATAAGGAAAAAAATAGCACATGTTACGTAGTCTGCGATGACAAAGGCGGCAATATCTTTTACGGTTGCTCCACTAATGGTATTGACCATGGTTGCCATCAAGGAGGCGATACCAATAGGAGAGAATGCCATAACAAAGTCCGTGATTTTTAGCATAACGTCCGTACATTGGTCAATAATTTTTGCTAAATTAGATACTTTTTTATTAAGGAAAAGTATTGCGATACCAAGAAAAAGTGAGAATACAATAATTTGAAGCATGTCCTGTTTTACCATAGCGTCAAATATATTTTCAGGGAACCAAGATACCACATTGTTTATAAAATTGTAGTCAACATTTTTAACTTCAGCACCGGCTTTGAGAAATTCTGTTGTACCACTGCCGATATTCATCAAGATGCCAACAAGCGATCCCAATGCTGCTGCTAATCCTGAAGTAATAAGAATATAGAAGACAAAACGGAGACCGACAGTTACCAACTGTTTGATGTCACCCATTTTACATACACCACTAGTAATACTAAAAAAAACAAGTGGTACGATTAGCATTTTTAACATTCGTAAAAAAATAGTGCCAAAAGGAGAGAGCATTTTAGTTAAATCTGGCGAAAGAAAGCCAATTACAATTCCAATGAGTATACCAATAAAAATTCTTGAACCTAATCCTAGTTTTTTTATAGACATAACTTTTCCTCCTTTTTAGTTATTTTATAACTGATTACAATACAGCAACTTCCTGAGCAGCCCGTAAAAATTCTTCCATTTCAGCTACACTGTTAACATGGAGAGGAGAAATGCGAACGACTCCGGAAGAATTAAATTGTTTAAGCATTCGGCTGGAATAAATACTGCTGGCAATGCGTTCGAAAGTAATCATGTGTCTTTTTTCTAGTTCAGCACGACCTTGGGTGGCATTCATGTTATCAAATTCAAATCCTGTGATCAGGTCACGATGACTAAGATCAATATCATCCATTTTTATAGTAATTCCTTTGATATTCCGCAGTCCAGGGGTATTGTTAGTGCCATTTACAAGGACATCTAGTAAAGCTTGTTCATGTGCGGCAATACGCATCATACCAGATTCAAATAATTTACGACGGTTTTGTTCTTGTGGATTTTCCCATAAACCGATGTGACATACATAGTCGACAATAGAGGATATCGCTGCAAAGTGAGCTGTAGCAGGGCTACCAATTTCCCAATCGTCAGAAGGTTTGCCCAACAATTTATGGTGGTTGAAATTTTTTACTCGATCAGATAGGTACATCAGTCCGAAGCCACGAATGCCAAAAAATTTATAAGGTGCAAAGTTCATGACATCAATGCCGGATTTTTCGGGATTTAATATACCATGGGGAGCATGTTGTACTGCATCACTGATGATAATAATATTCGGATTAATGTTGCGAGCTTCTTTTGCAATTGTATGAATATCAATAATATGACCAGATATATTAGAAGCAGCCATAATACTGAGGATAGCTGTGTTTTTATCAACACGGCTTAATACAGTATCCGTGTCAATATTTCCAGTTTCTTTATTAGCTGGAATAACGCGGAGTTCACGATTGTATTTTTCTGCATACATAGACATGGCATCAAAAGATGAAGGATGTTCCAAGGATGAAGTAACACAATTTGTTCCATTGGCATTTTCGCTCATGATGCGTACAGCTTCCATCATTAATTGTGATGCTGTATAACCTGTTGCAATTGATCCTTTCTGTGTGCCGAAAATTGTACGGATATCAGCACGGCCCTTGTTTTCTAACTCCAATAATTTAAGAGCCATTGTATTGGTGTGTTCGGAAGCATCTGGTAACTCGTCAGTTTCTTTAAATGCTTCTTCAGCTTCTTTAAGCCGAAGTGAACCACCTGCGTTATCAAAAAATAAACGGTGGTTGCCATTCTTGTCAGTATCAACAAAAGAAAAGTGAGATCGTAATTCAGCCAATTCTTTCGGTGAAAATAATTTTTTTGATGTTTGCATTTTAGTCATTCCTTTCGTAAATAAAATTTAAAGCCAATAGATAATTCAAATGCAAATGAAAAATAAAACATAAAAATAAACAAATTATAATAATGAAAACAAACTAAAAATGTTAAAAATATTTCGTTTTCAACATTTCTTATTGACAGTATAAAACAAGATAGATTAAAATAAAAATTGATTTTACATTTATATTATATAAATTTTATTTATATTTTGAGCGGGAGAAAGTATATGGATTATCAGCAGATAGAAACTTTTATTGTGATAAGTGAAGTCCGAAATTTGACACGAGCGTCTCGTATTTTATATAAAACCCAACCAACCATTTCGAACAGGATTCAACAATTAGAAGAAGAACTTGGATATTCCCTGTTAGTAAGAAAAAAAGGAAAACAAGAAGTAGAGTTAACGAAACGGGGTAAATTGTTTTTAGAAAAGGCAAAAAGGTTGTATGAAGATTATGAAAATTTGTATGAAAGTAGTACGGATATTGCTAAAACACTCATGATATCGTCTATTGCTAGCTATCAGATTCCATTGGTTTGCAGAGTTTGTGAGAAAATGACAGATGCTGAGTCGATTCGGTTTTCTTTATATACCTACCAAACAAATGGAGTATACAAAATGATTTCTGATAGGAAATTAGATTTAGCTATTGTTTCTGCAGCAGAAGAGATGCAGGCTGTGACCTGCGAAATGTTATTTACGCAGCAATATTATCTAGTAAAACCAGGATATGCTGAAAAACCAATTCAACTAATTCGTCCTGATGAATTGGACCCGGAACATGAAATATACCAACCATGGGATGATGATTTTTATTATTGGCATGAAAAAGCTTTTCATGGATATAAACCACATATGGTAGTAGATTCATATGCGGCGTTGAAGGAATTGTTTTCATCCGGTAGGTATTGGGCTATTTTGCAAGAAAGTAATGTTGTTGCCCTAAAAAAAGATATAAATGTGGAACTGTATCGATTGACGGATTCACCGCCTGTACGGAAAGGATTCCTTTTGAGTAACCGGTTTGCGGATCGAACTGTCAGACCATTAGTCAGAAAATTTAAAGAAGTGCTTATGGATACTATTGAGGAATTTCGAATAAAACAATAGTTTTGTGGCATCTAGTGATTAAATAGTCAATAGACATGAAGGCAGATTTTAAATTAATCACAAGTAACCCCATGTAAATAAAACATTCATTTTTGGTTTACAGTAGTTTTCATATTGGATTTTAGAAAATGCATTACGTTGATAATCCGATTAACAAATATATTTTTTAGGTTTATTGATACGTGCAACGAAATATCGGCTCATATATTACATTTTTAAAAATAAGATGATTTTATGGCGGTCCTATGGTATAATTACGTATTGTAAATAAGTATTAAAATTTTTTCTGCGAGGAGTGTCTCTATGAAAATCAGTGCTGAAGAAATAAAAAAAATCGCACTGTTGTCCCGATTGGAAATTAAAGACGATCAGATTGAAGCAGTTGGGAAACAGCTGAATGACATTTTGTCGTATATGGATTTGATGAGCCAAGTAGATATTACGGATGTAAAGCCGACGGCTCATGCTGTATCGATGTCCAATGTAATGCGTGATGATGTACCGCAGCCATCCTTATCGAATGAAAAAGCGTTACAGAATGCGCCGGAACCAGAAAACGGCTACTTTAAGGTTCCGAAAGTAATTCAGGATTAAGGAGGGGTATTGTGGAAACCATACATGGACTGCATGATAAACTCGTCAAAGGCGAAATTTCTGCCGTAGAATTGACGAATGCATTTTTGGCTCATAAAGATGCGGTAGAACCAAAGGTACAGGCATTTTTGTCGGATAACCGCCAATTTGCCTTAGAAGCGGCGGCTGCTGTGGATAAGAAAATTGCGGCAGGTACGGCAATTTCCGATTTGGCTGGTATTCCGGGAGCTTTTAAAGATAATATTTGTATTCAAGGCCAAAAGGCAACGTGCGCATCGAAGATGCTGCAGAATTTTACATCGCCGTACAATGCGACGGTCATTGAAAAATTGACGGCTGCTGATTATGTCAGCCTCGGCAAAACGAATATGGATGAATTTGCTATGGGCAGTTCTACAGAAAATTCTGCCTTCCAGATTACGCACAATCCGTGGAATTTGGATTATGTGCCGGGCGGCTCGTCCGGTGGATCGGCGTCTGCTGTCGCATCGGGCGAATGCGTTTGGGCGCTTGGTTCCGATACAGGCGGATCCATTCGGCAACCTGCCGCATACTGCGGTGTTGTCGGCCTCAAACCGACATATGGCTTGGTATCCCGCTATGGTTTGATTGCTTTTGCTTCTTCGCTGGATCAGATTGGCCCGTTAACCAACGATGTCGAAGACTGCGCTATTGTGCTCAATGCCATTGCCGGTCACGACGCCAAAGATTCTACGTCTATCCCGCAGGCAAAAACAGACTATAAACAGGCCTTGGTCAATGATGTCAAAGGCATGAAAATCGGCATTCCTGAAGAATTCTTTGGCGAAGGCTTGGATGATACATGCCGTAAAGCCTTGGATGAAGCTATTGAAACGTATAAAAAACTGGGTGCTGAAATCGTACGGGTTAGCATGCCGCATATGAAATACGGTATTGCTGCATACTATGTCATTGCACCTGCCGAAGCTAGCTCCAATTTGGCTCGGTACGACGGCGTAGGCTTTGGCCTCCGCGTCGAAGGCAAGGATATTGTCGATATGTACATCAAAACCCGTTCTGAAGGGTTTGGCCCGGAAGTACAGCGCCGTATTTTGCTCGGTACGTACGTACTCAGCTCCGGCTATTATGATGCGTACTACCTGCGTGCCATGAAAGTACGTACGCTGATTAAACAGGATTATGATGAAGCGTTGAAACAGTGCGACATCCTGCTGACGCCGACAGCACCGGACACGGCATTCAAGATTGGCCAGAACAGCGACAATCCGCTGGCTATGTATTTGGGCGATGTCTGCACCGTTACGCTGAACTTGGCCGGTCTGCCGGGCATCAGCATTCCCTGCGGCTATAAAAATGGTCTTCCTATTGGCATGCAGCTGATTGGCAAAGCGTTGGATGAAGCAACGCTGCTGCGCGCTGCCTATACGTTTGAACAAAATCGGACGGACCTGCGTAAGCCGTCGCCAATGGGGGAGGTTGAACTCTAATGAAATACGAATCCGTTATCGGCTTGGAAGTCCATGTCGAATTAAAAACAAAAACTAAAATTTTCTGCGGCTGCAGTACGGAATTTGGCGCAGAACCCAATACCCATGTCTGCCCGGTCTGCTTAGGCCTGCCGGGTGTACTGCCGGTCCTCAATAAAGAAGTGCTTCATTTTGCTGTCAAAGCAGGGCTGGCACTGCACTGCGATATTTTGCCGTTCAGCAAATTTGACCGCAAAAACTATTACTATCCGGACTTGCCGAAAAACTTCCAGACATCGCAGTTTGATTTGCCAATCTGCAAAGGCGGCTATGTCGATATTGAAGTCAACGGTGAACAGCGCCGCATCCATCTGACCCGTATTCATATGGAAGAAGATGCCGGCAAACTCGTCCACAGCGGTGCTACGATTGATACATCGGATTCGACCTGTGTCGATTACAACCGTACAGGCGTACCGCTGCTAGAAATCGTTGGCGAACCGGAACTGCGCAGCGGCGAAGAAGCTCGCGCGTATTTGGAAAAACTCCGTTCCATTCTACAGTATCTGGGCGTTTCTGACTGCCGCTTAGAAGAAGGCAGCATGCGCTGTGATGCCAATATTTCCGTTCGGCCTGTCGGCAGTACCAAACTGGGCACGAAAACAGAGTTAAAGAACATCAACTCTTTCAGCGGCGTACAGAAAGGGATTGAATACGAAGCAGTCCGTCAGGCACAAATTTTGGATGAAGGTGGCACGATTCAGCAGGCAACCCGCGGCTGGGAAGAAGCCAAAGGTATTACGGTCTTGCAGCGTGTCAAAGAAGGGGACAGCGATTACCGCTATTTCCCGGAACCGGATTTGATTCCGATTGAAGTGTCTCCGGAATACATTGAAGAAGTCCGCAAAGAATTGCCGGAAATGCCTGATGCCCGCCGCAAACGCTTTATGGATGAATTGGGCCTTCCTGAATACGACGCCAACTTGCTGACCCTGGAAAAACAGACGGCAGATTACTTTGAAGAAATCGTCAAAGACGGCATTGATGCCAAGACGGCGTCCAACTGGATGCTCGGCGAATTTGCCAAGAAGCTGAATGAAGAAGGCGTAAGTGCCGCAGAAGCACCGGTCAAACCGGCTGATTTGGCAGGCCTTTTGCAGCTCATTGCCAAAGGCACGATTTCCGGTAAAATCGCCAAGAAAGTATTGCCGGAAATGTGGAAAACAGGCAAATCGGCAGATGTAGTCGTCAAAGAACAAGGCTTGGTACAGATTACCGATACAGGCGCGTTGGAAGATATGGTCAAAAAGATTATCGCAGCCAACCCGCAGTCTGTTGCTGACTATAAAGCAGGCAAAAAGAAAGCTATCGGTTTCCTTGTTGGCCAAATCATGAAAGAAACGAAAGGCCGGGCTAATCCGGGCGTCGTCAATCAGTTGCTGACAAAGAACTTACAATAATACAATAAACCAATACATACGCGCTGCGCTGCGGACTGCGGCGCAGGCGTGTGCCGTGTCATGGGAGCCACACAGTTGTCTTAGCGATAAGTGTGTGGCTTTTTTATCAGCGTATAAGAGAAAGAAGGTGCTTAGGTGGCAAGTCAAGCCAAAAAAGTCAATATGCTGCAGGGGTCGCTGTGGGATAAAATCCTGATAGTCGCCTTGCCGTTTGCTTTGACAGGCATGATGCAGCAGTTTTTTAATGCCTTGGATATTGCCATGCTGGGACAGTTTGTCGGCAAAGAAGCCATGGCTGCTGTCGGCAGCAACAGCTCGGTCCTAGCGACGACACTGAGCCTGTTTATTGGCATTTCACTGGGGGCGAATGTAGTCATTGCGTCCTTCATTGGCAAAAAGGATACGGCTGGCATCCACAAAGGCGTCCATACGGCGATTCTTGTCGCGTTGCTGTGCGGCGTCGGTATGACTATTGTCGGCGAAGTGATAACCAATCAGCTGCTGGATTTTTTGTCCGTACCGCTGGCAATCCGCAGTATGGCAGAAATCTATTTGCGGATTTATTTTTTAGGCCTGCCGGTCATTTTTTTGTACAATTTTGAATCGGCTATTTTCCGCAGCCAGGGAGATACGCGTACGCCGTTGTACTGCTTGATTGCAGGCGGTGTCATCAAAGCGTTTCTCAACTTGTTTTTTATTTTGCAGCTGGGCATGTCTGCCGAAGGGGTCGCTATAGGGACGATTGTTGCCAATACAATTAGTTCGGGACTGCTCTTTTACTTTTTGCGGCGCAGTCATACGGAAATCCGCGTGCGCATGCATGAGTTTGTCATTGATAAGCCTTTGCTGGTGCAGATTTTGAAAATCGGTCTGCCGGCAGGGCTGCAGAATATGGTCTTTTCTCTGTCCAATCTTTGTATTCAGTCAGCTATCAACAGCTTGGGCCCTGATGTCATGGCCGCGTCAGCCGCTGCATTTAATATAGAAATTTTTACCTACTTCATTATCAATGCCTTTGGCCAGGTATGCACGACCTTTACGAGTCAAAATTACGGAGCCAGATTGGTGTTGCGGTGCCGACGCGTTTTCAAGCTCTGCCTCATGATGGATGGCTTAGTAGCTGTCGTCAGCGGTGCTTTGACGATTGTCTTTGCGGCTCCGTTATTGAGCTTGTTTAATACGGATGCGGCAGTTATTTCTATTGGTTATGTGCGCTTGTTTTATATTCAGGCGTTTTGCCTGGTAGAAGTCGTGCTGGAAATCGTATCCGGCGCGATGCGCGGCTACGGCAATTCGCTGATTCCAGCTGTCATTACGCTCTTTGGGATTTGCGGTACCCGCGTGACCTGGGTCTATACAGTTTTTGCCAGCAATCCGACGTTTGACTGCTTGATGATGGTATTTCCATTGAGCTGGATAGTTACGGTTGTGATTTTGGCTGTGGCGTACGTTTGGTTTTTGCGTCATTTACCGAAGTGGGAAACAGCAAAATAACGGACCGTATATTCTTTGCTGCCGTAAGCAGCCTGCCGAGAAAACGAAAGAACACGCTGCAGAGCAGGAAAAATTGACATACCGTAGGGAGCATGCTATAGTAAATGCAACTATACAATAGTTACAACAGCATATGAATACATCAGGTGTCGCAAGACTCAATAGATAAGTCCGGTCTGAGGCCGGCGCGGTCCCGCCGCTGTAGGGAGGAGCTGTACGGCAAGTATGTCACTGTACCCCGCGCGGGTATGGGAAGGCGCAGTACAGCTGGGAATCCAAGCCAGAAGAACTGCCTGATGGATAATCACCGACAGACCTGCGAGCGATGGGAATGGAGATTTTTTTTAAGACAAAGCCGTAAGGGGATTCTTGCGGCTTTTTTTTGTGCAGGCTGTCAAAGGAGGACATCATGGACGTTATCGTAGAAGGAATACAGTTGTTTCAAAAAGGCGGCGTAGTCATGTATATTTTGCTTATCTGCTCCCTTTTTGTCGTATATGTTGGGGTTGAACGGGCTATGTTTTACAACCGCATGGACTCAGGACGTACCTTTGCCAATCAATTTTATACATATATGAAGCTGAAGCAGTACGACAAGGCGCAAAAGACCGCAGAGAACGGCACGGGCGGTCTGGCTTTGATTCTGCGGGATGCCATGCAGAGCCAGCAACCGGATACGATGCAGGCTTTTGTAGAAGTACAGTCTGGTATTTTACTGGCTAAGCTGCGTAACCGTCTGTATTATTTGAACGTCATTGTTACCATGGGGCCGCTTTTAGGGCTGCTCGGTACAATCAGCGGCATGATTACGTCGTTTAGTATTTTTAACGTCCAGTCCGGGCAGGCTGCAGCCATTACGGGCGGCGTAGGGGAAGCGCTTATTGCTACGGCGTTTGGCTTGTGTGTCGCAATTTTGGCCCTAATCGTGCATGCGTATTTTACACAGCGGCTGGACCGCATGATTACGGATATGGAAATGTGTTTTTCGGCATTAGAATGGATGCCGCAGGAAAAAACGGGGCGGTGAGTGCATGAGACTGCGAGACAGGCGTTCGTTTACAAAGCCTGAAGTCATGATTATTCCGATGATAGACATCATGTTTTTCCTGCTGGTCTTTTTTATGATTAGTACGCTGTATATGGTGGATATGAAGACGGTTTCTGTCAATCTGCCCCAGGCATCCCATGCGGAAACGCAGACGACGGTAACGTATTTGGTCACGATGAAAAAAGACGGCTCGCTGTGGCTGGAAGATAAAGAAATCACCAAAGAAGAACTGCTGAAAAAAGCTCAGACTGAGCAGCGGCGCAATCCGCAGTTTTCAGTGGTGCTGCGGGCTGACCAAGGGCTGGATTACGGCAAAGTCATTGCCCTGCTGGATGAAATGAAAGGAGCCGGCATCAGCCGTTTTGGCTTGGCAGCAGAAAGCGGGGGGTCTCAGTGACGCAGGAAGAACGGGATAAACGTGTGGCGGCAGCCGTATCTGTCGGTCTGCACGTCATCGTGTTTGGCCTGCTGGCGGCCGGCGGCATGTTCACCTTTCTGCAAAGCCATTCTCAGGCACCGCCTGTGGATGTAACCGTATACAATGAAGAGTCACGGGATGATACACCGACAGCGGGAAACGGTGAACCGGCATCTAACGGTGGCGGCGGAGGCGGTGAAACGTATCATATGCCGCAGGAACATATGCCAGAGATTAGTGAGTCGTATACGCAGGAAGTGCAGGAACAGCGGGAAATCAAAAAAATTATGCAGACGCAGGGCATCAGTGAAGAAAAGGCCAAGGCAGTCGCTGCGGCGAAAAACGATGCGGAAAAGCCGACGGCAAATGTTGTTTCCGGCAATCAGAATCCTGGCAATACGGCATCAGACAATACGACAGCAAGCGATACTGTGCCAGGTGATGGCCTCAGCGAACCGGGTCCGGCAGGACCGGGAAACAACCAGGATGCGGCACCGGGATTGGGAGTGGATGCCGACGGCAATCCCCAAGGCGGCGATCCCGGTGGAGACCGGCACAGTGAAGGCAGACGACCGGCCACGAAGGCGCATTTGATTTCTCAGCCCGATGTCAGTGCCTATTATCCGCAGGATTTGCGGCAGAAAAATATTTCTGGAACTGTTACGGTTCACGTCGTTATTGCGGCAGACGGTACTGTAAGCAGTGCGTCCGTAAGCGGCTCGTCAGGCTACGCCTCGATGGATGCCGCGGCTGTGCAGATTGCCTACCAATGCCAGTACGAACCGGCGCGCAATGAACAGGGCGAAGCCGTTGCGGCAGAACGCAACTTGCAGATACCTTTTGTACTGCAGTAGAGATACAGGATACACGAGAAGTGAAAATATGGAATACTAAGGGAGTTTTTTTATGATACACAATAAAGCATTACTTTCATGCATTTGCCTTTCCATGGCAGGAAGTTTAAGCATATGGGCGGCAGATACGGCAGACTATGATACGGATACGATTGTCGTCACGGCAAAGCGGTATGAAGCACCCAAACCGCAGCCAGCGGCACTGCCTGTCACGACACAGATTCAAAAACAGCAGTCTAACATGACTATCGTGACGGCAAAAGATATTGAAAAGAATAACTATACGACGGCGCAGGAAGCCATTCAGCATATCAACGGCGTATCTGTCAACGATCAGGTGGCTGGCGGTACGGCTTCCTATGTCCGCTTGAATGGGTCTGACCGTGTCTTGATTCTTGTCGATGGTCAAAGTTTGGCAAATCCGCAAAGCTCCCCGTATGGCCGCGGCACGACGGATTTTTCGGCGCTTCCGGATGCCTCTGCCATTGAACGAATTGAAGTGACAAAAGGCAGTGGTTCTGTCAAATACGGCAGTGGTGCTGTCGGCGGCGTCATCAACATTATTACCAAGAAAAACAGTGCAGATACGGAAAAACGGACCTTTGACGCAAATATCGGCTCTTGGAATACGTATAATTACAGCTCGACCAATCAGGGCAAAAAAGGGAAGACCAGCTGGTTTATTGCCAAAAGCATAGGCCGCCGCGGCTATATGAAGTATCCTGACGGCAGTGATACGGATAAAGCTTTGTCGGATTATCAAAAGAAAATGATTGATGCCCGCATTCGTCAGCAGATTAATGATAAAAGTGCTGTCGATTTGCATGTATTCCACAAAACCTTCTCCAGCAGCTATGCTAAATTTGAAGCCCCGTCCGTTTCTAAAAAATATCAGTTTGTTCAAAATGGTATGAACGGGGTTGACCGCTTGTACAATAATGTTGCCGTGACGTATCATTTCAATGAAGATACGGATATGCCGGGATTTTTGCGGTATTATAATGATTATACGACTACGAATTGGGACGGCCGTTATTCAACACGAACTCAAGGCGTACAGTTGGAAAAAGGATGGCATATTGGCCTGCACCGGATTACGGGCGGTACTGCATGGACAAAAGATGAAGGTACGAATGTAGGGGCTGGATATGAAGATAAAAAACGAATTAATCAAGCTGCGTATATTGAAGATGCCATGCTGCTGGGAAAATGGACGGTTACTCCCGGTGTCCGCTATGACCATAACAGCGACTATGGAGACCATACGACACCGCGTATTGCCGTAAACTATCAAGCCAATGAAGCTTTTAACATCTATGGCAACTGGGGCCGTGTTTTCAATGCGCCTCGTTTTAATGATTTGTACTATTATAAAAAAAGTCAATCCAAGAAAAAAACGTCTATTTCTAAGGGGAATCCCGATATATTAGCTGAAACGGGATATACGCAGACCGTGGGATTTACGTATCAGGTCGATGCGAAAACGGTATTTGATGTCAGCGTATTCCGAAATGCTTTGGATAATGCCATTGTTTGGAATCGTAATATAGACAAGGGAGATTATTATGAATCAGATGTAGCCAACGTCAGCCGAGAAGAAAAACGGGGCATGGAAATTACCATGAATAAGACTATCAATGATTCGTGGGATTATTCACTGGGTTATTCATATATTTATTCTCGTGTCGATAAAGGCGACGGTAAAGGACTGGTCAAAGATACGACGTACAATTCCAATAATCGCCCCAATGGCTATCGCGTGGGATTGAATTTCCACAATCCGACGTGGACGGCTAGTTTGCTTATGAATGCCGGTACAGGTCGTGATGATACGTATTATGTAGCCGGTTCGTATGTCACATGGGATGCGGCTGTTGGCTATAACGCTAATACGAGAACTACGATTTATGCTAAAGTCAATAATCTGACCAATAAAGGCTATGATATGTATTATGGCTGGCCCGAACCGGGACGTTTTTGGCAATTAGGCGTTAAATATACGTTCTAACATAACATGATGAATGGATGGGGCAACGACGCGTGTATTTGCACCGTTGCCTCTCTTGGGGGTCAGAAAGGACGGATAAGGAATATGAGAAAATGGTTGATGGGCGTATACCTTTGTATTTGCATGGCTGCTGTAGGACTCAGCGGTTGTACGCCGCAAAATGCAGCGACGATGGCAAACCGTTCACAGCATGCTGGTGTATATGCTGAAATTACGGATGATATGGGCCGGACGGTTACACTCAAAGAAAAGCCGCAGCGCGTCGTCGTGCTTTCGACGTCTATCCTGAATTTTGTATC
>ERZ808240.576-NODE-576-length-47018-cov-43.830611_pt1 | contig 47018 bp, 37 predicted proteins | sample MGYA00521084_ERZ808240 | MGnify/ENA primary metagenome ERZ808240 (study PRJEB31516, sample SAMN03275571) | gut metagenome | biome: mammalia-associated habitat; material: feces | host: Papio cynocephalus | place: Kenya | collected 2012-08-06 ...
TCTTATCTTCTTTAGGATTTATGCCAAGGTCATCTCAACGACTTGGGCTTCTGATTTTAATTGTAATTTTCTTATTTCGTTCCTACTATCTTGGTAGGGGCCTGCTCCTTGTTCCGGCGATTTACCACCGTCACCACGCTCTGAGCCAGCCCCAAGAAAGCCTGCCCAGTAATGGTATCCACCTTGGTTGCGGCAGGAGTTCCATCGTCCCCGCCCTCGCAAATACTCTGCACGATAGGAATCTGTGCAAGCAAAGGCACATTCATCTCATTTGCAAGATTTTTGCAGCCTTCCTTACCAAAGATGTAATACTTGTTCTCGGGCAGTTCGGCAGGAGTAAAGTAAGCCATGTTCTCTACCAGTCCCAAGATAGGTACATTCACCTTGTCGTTCTGATACATGTCTATTCCCTTTCGCGCATCAGCCAATGCCACCTGCTGCGGTGTGCTCACAATAATGGCTCCCGTGATGGCAAGGGTCTGAAGCAGGGTGAGATGAATATCGCTGGTTCCTGGAGGAGTATCGAGGACAAAGTAGTCCAACTCTCCCCAATCAGCATCGGCTATCAATTGCTTCAAGGCGGAGCAAGCCATGCCTCCACGCCAAAGGGTAGCTGTGGTAGGGTTCACGAAGAAACCGATGCTGAGCAGTTTGACACCATACTTCTCGACAGGTTCGATGAGGTCGCGCCCATCCTTGGACACAGCGCAAGGGCGTGCATCCTCCACACCAAACATCTTGGGCATGGAAGGACCGAAAATATCGGTATCGAGCAGTCCCACTTTATAGCCCAACTTAGCCAAGGCGATGGCGAGATTGGCAGAAACCGTGCTCTTGCCCACACCGCCCTTGCCCGAGCTAACGGCGATGATGTTCTTCACCTGTGGCAACATCTTTCCCACCTCGGGACGAGGAGCCGACTTAAACTCGGTGACGATCTCCACCTCCACGTCCTTCGAGATATGATAATGTATGGCGGCCTCGGCAGCCTTTACCGTGCTTTTTAGGAAGGGATCGGTATTACGTGGAAACTCCAATATCACCTTCACCTTCATTCCGTCGACAACAGGCTGGTCTGCCACCATTCCGCTTTCCACCAAGTTCTTCTTGGTGCCAGGATACACCACTGTCGCCAGGGCATCCATAATCAACTTAGGATATAATGTCATCTCTTTCTCAGTATTTTGCCTGCAAAATTAAGCATAAAATCACGAATAAGCAAATAAAAACTAAATTATTGCAGTTTATGTCAAAAAAATAGCGGATATATCCCAGTTTTGTGTAACTTTGCAAGAATGAAACGCAAAAAACAAACCATAACAACCCTCATCATAGCCGCCATCACTCTGTGCGGCACGCCCCTCAAGACTCAGGCAGCCTCAGCTGTCCAACAGGTATATTGGACCGACGGCAACTCACAGGTTTACTATTCTGTCAACGCCAAGACATCCGACGTGGTGAAGATAGCTTTGCAGCTCTTCGCCCACGACATGCAGAGCGTTACAGGCAGAGCAGCCAAGGAGAAGGCCAATGCACCCCTGCAGATATTCCAGATGGACCAGCTCAGCAACAAGGAATTCGCCGTGCTCGAGAAGCTCAACCTCCCCATCCACCACTTCATCACCAAGAAAGAAGCTTTCTACATAGCCGCCCGCAACGGCAAGCTCATCGTGGTGGGAAGCGACGCCCGGGGCACAGCCTACGGAATATTGGAACTTTCGCGCATGGCAGGCGTTTCGCCCTGGAGCGATTGGAACGATGCCAAGCCCCGCAAGCTAAGCACCATAGGCACACGGCAGGGATTCGAAAGCCTGCAGATTCCCGACACCGAATATCGTGGTCTTGCCCTTAATTCCTCGCGATGGATGAGCAACCGAAACGCCAGCAGCATCGCCCGCCTGATGTTGCGACTGCGTGCCAACACCCTGTGGCAGGAGAACACCCATCACGAAGTACTTTACGACAAAGCCGTGGCCGATAGTTTCGACATCATCATCGGCACAGGCCACAAGTTGTTGCAGGCACAAGGCAAGAAGCACAAAAAGCACAAGCACACCGTCAGCGACATCAAAATACTTTGGAGCAATCCACAGTTGTGGCTGAGAAGCAGTGCCCCAGGCACCATCATGCAGGAAATGAGCGAGAAACACGAAGCCTGCATCGCCAACGTATACGCCCCCCTAAGCGCCGCCTACCAGCTGCAGCTCGTCATGGACTTGGCATGGAATCGCAACAGCATTTCCGCCTCCACACTTACCAAGCATCTTCAGTCATGGCTCTCCTCTCAACTCGGCAGCAACCTGGGCCACCAGCTCCTGCCCATCATGAAGGAATACTACCGGCTCACATCCATCCGACAACCCGAATACATGATGATGCCTTTCGGCAACATGGAGTTCCACTCGGGCGAGTTTGGCAACGAGCTGGAGCGTTACCTCTATGCCTACGACCAGCTCAAGGCAAAGGTGGCTGGCATAGAGCGATCGGTGCCCAAGGAGTTGAGCGATACCTATTTCCAACTGGTGAAATATCCTGTATTCTCGGCAGCCCTCGTTGCCGAGAAGGAATTAGAGGCACAGGAGGCGCGCCATATTGCCCGCCCAGGGCTGTTCGACAAGGACGATGAAGCCAAGGCTGCGGCAGCCCTCAGTCTGAATGCCTATCAGCAACTCAAGGCTCTGGTGCAACACTACCGCACCACGGGGAATGGAAAATGGCGCAATATCATCGACCCCAACGACGGAGCCTTACAGATGCCACAGCTGCCAGGCCGTCTGAGCAACGAGGAAATAAGCAGATACAAACAGGAAGCCTTTGACCGCGAGACCGACTTGCGACCTCTGCGCGCCATGAGCAACGACATCATAGCAAAAAATGCATGCGAATGGAACAGCACATCGGGCACACAGTCCGCCACGCTCATTCCCTTAGCAGGCCATAGCAACCAATGTGTGTCACTGCCCAAGGGGTCGACCCTTCACTACACCTTCAGCATCCTTAAGGGAGGAGATGCCCGTTTCACGCTGGCTTCTCTGCCCGACTATTCGGGCAACAAGGGCAACCAGCAGGTAAGCATCCGCATCGACCAGGGTGAGCCTGTAGTTATATCGTTGCACGATGCCTACAACTCTTCGGCATGGAAGAGTGACGTATGGCGCGGACAAACTTTGAAGAACATCTTTATTACCCTCGAAAAGGGCGACCACACCATAGACATCACGGATCTCGACGATTCTGTAGTACTGGACCAATGGGTGCTCGATTTTGATGTCGACCGTGAGTATTATGTCATCCCCACCGACAACAATATGTAAGTGCGTCTCAATATTTTTGATGCTAAAGAGGCTGAAAACTTGGAGACAACCCCCGAAAAACTTGGAGACTACCCCAAAAAACTTGGAGACTACCCCAAAAAACTTGGAGACTGGCATCCGAAAAAAGGTAGTCTCCAAGTTGGAGACTAACCCCTTTTTCGAACAAAAACGCGATATTGAAAATATTGGAAAAACATTTTTTCCACCACACAGAACAATTTTTTCCACCTAATTGAGCAAAAAATCCATCTAATTGAGCAAAAAATCCACCTAATTGAGCAAAAAGTCCACCTAATTAAGCAAAAAGTCCACCTAAGCGTCTGCCATGCCATTTATTTTTAACATATATATATCCTCAACGCGAGAAATTGATGTAAAGTATTAATAATCAGAGGGAGACATAGGATTTGGAGACAGAATTGGAGACAAATATAGGGAAAGTCTCCAAGTCGAATGGCAGCAGCGACAGAAAACAAACTATGAGTCGTTCGGTATGGTGCTTTCTGTCTTTCGCTCCCAAACCTCCCGCACTCGCTCCGGGAAATCTCCGTCTCGCTCCCACGTTTCCCGAATTCGCTCCGAGAATTCGCTCCCTGTATCTCAACAAATCCAGAGCGTCAAACAACCACAAAACACGAGAAGCCACAAATGACACAGGAAACCACAAATGACACAGGAAACCACAAATGTCATCAGTGCCAATAAAAACCTTCGTATCTTTGCACCGTCATTCAAGCGAATGAACTTGGTGTAGCCAAGCTAATCATCAACTGCCAAAAACGTGAAAGCCATGACACCCTACAACAACCCGCCCCTGGGAGTACTGCTTGCCGATGCTGCAACGCAAGACAAACTGAAAATCGAAGTTCAGCTTCTTGTCCTTGAGCATGTTGTCAACATTGCTGCCATTGTCGAAATAACACTTTGCACCTGGCTCCGCATAACTGCCCAACTGAGGAATAACTTTTTTGCAACTACCCAGCCTTCTTTCCAAAAGAACAGCATGCCGAGGACTCATCTTGGTGTGATTGGTCTTTTTTGCAGCATGATTTTCCGAAATCATCAAAATATTGCAGATTTAGCACTATCCCAAATGGAAGTGCCAAGTAGTTACAATGAGAAAAACACTTCATAAAAAAGTGTTAACAATCGGGGGGGTAGATAAGAAAAGAAAAAAAAAGTTAAATCCATCATTATTCTGTTGGAATTTTTACAGATTCACAGGTGCGAGTCATTTATTTTCAGTAACTTTGCAGCAAAAATCAGGTCACCACAAGATTGCCCCAAAAGGTTGCTTTTGGGATAGAGGTTGACCATTTGAGCGTATAGAATGCTTCACCAAAGAAATTACATACTATAATTACTGTTAAATTCACTTGAAACATGCGACATTGTTTACCAAACTTTAACTTGAACAGAGCTAAGGCATATCTCGTATCTATCACATTGCTCGTAGAAGGGAGCACTATATCCGCCCAAACATACGAGAGCGCTTCATCAGGAGTTCCGCAGAATATCTCCGAACTGAAAGGCGAAGAAATTTCTTTTCAGAACTATAACGCCTATACAAGCGTAGAACGCCCATGGGAATACGACAAGATGTTGCTGCTCTACAACGTAGGGTCGGGCAAGTTTCTTAATGTAGGTAGTTATTGCGGAACCCACGCCACCTTGAGCGAGGTGCCACGCCCCTTTTGGTTTCAGCGCAGAAACGAGACCTGGCTCAAGTCTATCTGGGCCTACAAGCGTTATCCCTCATCCAGCAAGACCGGCATTGATTTCTGCGACGAACTGTCAGCACTCAAGAAAGTACAGATAGGCAGCAACTACCAAGATACAAAAAATGGCACAACCAGCGGCCAGACCACCACATACAGCTATGCCAAATACAACTACATCAAGATAATCGGCACCAACGACAATGCCGACAGCGGCACGAGTTTATGCGAAGCTGGCTACCAGCCCAATGGGCAAGGCTTCAGCTACGAAAAGCCTATCGATTTCAGCACACAGAAGATTGTCGCACAGATAGACATCAGCGACATCAAGGCTCAATATACATCAGGAGGGAATGGCGAGTTGGAAACCATATTCTCTGTAGGAAAGGACATCACGAAATGGAGCCCGGAGATATGCGACGTACACATATATGCCTCCCACAACACATCTACAGGAAAGATTGAGATACGGGTACAGTGTGTCAACGACAGCTACAGCGACCTGACACAAAAAAACATCTTACATGACCTCGAAGAATTAGGCATCAAAAACAACACGATTGACATAGAGATTTCCAGCACTTCCATCAAGGTTGCCGGCCAGGAATGTATGCCCAAGAGCAAAGATGTCTCTACAGAGAATCCTATCGGCTCTTTTTTCTCTAATACAGCCGTACAGGTAGGCAGCGCAGAAAACAAAAGATATTCCAAAGCCACCTACAACTTTGTAAAGGTTTACACCACACAGCCCCAAACCTTAGGCGACACATGCATAGTGAAGCCTGGCACATACTTTCCAGAAGGCTACCAAGGCAACATGACGTTCCAGAAAAGCATAGACGGCAACCTACAGGCATGGGCAGTATCTGCCGACATCGAACTCTCCACCTGCATTGGCGAGAACGAGAATGTACTCTCCATAGGCACCAATATAGCAGAGTCGTCGGCTGGCAACAATTTGCTTTTTTACTATAATGCCACCGACAAGAAGCTAAAGCTGCACTACGTGAACGATGCCGCCACGCCTATAGCACTGTCGGTAGTAGATATAGCGTCCGTAGATGCCACCCATCAAACATTGAAAGTCCATCTCGACGACAATGGGCTGATGGTGAACGGCACCAAGATGGACGACAAGAACGATGTCATCAAGAACCTCTCGTCGCCGTCAGTGGGAAGCTTGCAGGTGGGAAGCAAGGACGCATCCGCCCCATCCCATGCCATCTACCAGAACCTATCTGCCACCCACTCCTACCCACAAGCAGGAGAAGTATGGAACGGCAAGAAGTTTATGACGCAGAAAGAGGGCAACCTCAGCGACAAGGAGGTGCAAGTGGAAATGGACCTCTCCACCTGCACTGGCAAGAACGAGAACATCCTATCCATCGGCAATGCCATCAGCAAATGGGGTACGGGCAGCGGAGAGAATAACATCCACATTTATTATACAAGCGGCACTTTGGAAATAGATGCCGTCAACTCAACATACACGGGTAGTAGCAACTATAGGCTTCGCACAACATATACAGGTGTGAAAGGCGACATCGCTTTCCGGCTGAACAGCAAAGGACTGTTTCTTACCAAAGATGGTGAAGAAAAAATCGTCGACAAATTCGGTCCCGAGAATGCCATCATCAAGAATCTATGCAACAACGCCATCACCAAGACACTACAGGTGGGCAGCTGCGAAGGAAACAACCGTAGCCATGCCACATACAAAAAGATAGCTATCATGGATGTCGCTTCTGCCGCAAAGCAATTCCGCACCTTGAGCACACCAAGCAACATAGCAGCCACCTCCACACAGAGCAAGGTTGCCTATGTGCCTTACTACAACTACGCCGCCGACGGAAAGTCCAACTTCAAGACCGAAGCTTACAATATAGACTTCAACAATGGCGACTACATAGAGGCAGAGATCGACATCACCCCAATATCCGACAGCAACACCAACATCTTCTCCATCGGCACCAATATCGCCATCTGGGGATATGACGCGAAAAACGAAGCCAACAATGCCGACAACATCCACTTCTACTACCTTGGCAAGGAAGACAAAAATGCCATCATACAGGTAGCATACGTCAACAAGCAGCATAACGATGACTTGAAGAAAGAATTTCTCATAAGACCTGATGCCAATGGCAGACTCATCATGCACATCAACCTGTCGGAAGCCGACGGACTCGTGGTAAACAACAATAAGATTTACTACCCGGAGAACGAGAACCCGATGCCAAGCATCCCATACGATGCCGAGTATGCCGGCGAGATCATCAAGTTCAAGCATGATGCCAACGGAGAGCCTGTGCTCGATGCCAACGGCAAGTACATCCCGGTGAAGAAAGGCGAGGAGGGTTACGACACCGCCAAACCTATCAGGGAAACCACCTCAGACTACATGTGGACCACGGAAGACCGCGACAGCGAAGAGATGCCGGTATTCATCTCTTCAAGGTTCAGCCTCGAGTCGAACGCATCCAACAACGAAGGGTCATTTCTGTCGTGGGCACCCTACTACGAGCAAGGCAACACCGACTGGGGTAGTGTAGGCGTGTATGCCGACCGCAACCTGCCACAACCTGCCATTTCCACCGAGCAGTCGCAGATGACTTCGGAATGGTACTTCGCACCTGTGAAGGGCATGGAGAATACTTACCAAATCTATCTGAACATGACCGATACACCAGTGCCATATCGCGACATATCCAATGATAAGAAATACGATTACAAGAAAGAAAGCGGCAAGTTCTACCTGCAGGCAACATCGGTAAACGTATACGGCAACAACCTTGAGAACTACGGCGGAGGCTATGACGACGAGAAAAACGCAGACGAGTATACAGACGTGGAGGCTCTGGTCACCATTCCTACTGGCGACAAGGCAGAATACAGCTATTGGAAAATTTTCAACGTAGCAGAATATTACAGCCTGTTCAAGGCTACCAACAGCGAGATGTCGACCAAGGTTGATCTCACCTACTCCATGCGAGACCCTGACTTTGCAAGAGAGAACGAGGATCTGGGCAACTGGAAGCTCGACGCATCCTTGCAGGGCAAGAACCAGACCGTAGTGGGCTTTGACCAATACACCAAGAAGTACGACAATGCAACAGGAAGCTTCGACCAGGACTATACCGACGATGACGGGCACAAGAATTCGACATCAAATGGTTCAGAAATTGATAAAGGCAACGACTTTTACCAATTCTCCAAGAAACACATCTTTAACCATGCACGCTATATGGGTGTGGAAGTGAAGAACGGCGGCTACGGAAAATTCTATCAAGAAGGACTGTCCATCTCCAACCCGGGCTGGTATGTCATCCGATGCGCTGGTCTGAGCAACGTGGGTGCCAAGCTCTTTGTAAAATACCAAGGCAGCACGCTGGAGCAACCTCTCCACAAGGTGACCGACGAGGAGAACGCCTATTTCAACGCCACAGACAAGGTTTGGCCATACGACCAGTTTGTAATCGGCGGCAACAAGACTGCCATGCCACTCTACAACGCCCTCGTGGCAATGAACGACCAGAATGCCGACAACAGCAATATAGACGGCCAAGACTGCAAGGAAAGCGACAAACTCTTCAACAAGCTGCAGACGCAGGTGGCTTTCTATGTATCAGAAGAAGAACTGAAAGGCGGAACATTGACGGTGACTTTCGGCATCGACATTCCACAGCAACAGAACGCCACCAGCCCTACAAGCAACGACTGGACGGTGTTCGACAACTTCCACCTGGAGTATGGTGGCGACAATGCCAAAGACCCCAACATCGTTCTTGACGAAGACTCCACTACGTTGGGATACCTGGATCGTTCGATGCACATTTTCAAGGACAGACCTATGCGACTGAAGCGCACGTTCGACCCTAACACATGGAACACGCTCGTATTGCCGGTGTCGCTCACCAAGGCTCAGTTCATCGAGTTGCTCGACAACGACGAGACGGCACAGTTGCTCAAGATAAAGGAGATAAAAGGCACCAAGCTCATCTTCACCCCCGAGACAGAAGAGACAGAAGGAGGCACCTTCCTCAGAGCCAACAAGCCTTACCTCGTCAAAACATCCAAGGCAAACGGGCAGAACACGGAATATGTGGCACATATCTATCACTGGGCCGACGGCGGAAAGACCAAGGAAGACGTAACTTGTCCCGCTGGACATTTCGCAACTTTCGGTGTCACCCTCACTCCCGTGAACGACAATCCCAACAAGGGCGAAGCCATCTACGACTTCGCCAACAACGCCAAGTACAAGACCAATATCAACGGCGAGACATACGACTACGTGGTGAACTTGGGCGATGAGGACATCGCCAAGGATGCCGACGGATTGGGACGCACCGCTACCTTCTATGGTACACTTTGCAAGACCTTCGACTTCGACAAGGACGGCAAGGGCTACTATCTCAAACAGCGCCCGAGACTCAACGACGGCAAAAGCTACTATATGAAGCCTGACGGTGGCAACAATTTCTACTACCGCAAGAAAGGAAGTTCGTACGGTCTGAAAGCGTTTCGCTGCTGGTTTGTGTACGACGAGGCACAACCCACAGCTGCCAAATACTCCATAGAGATAAGCGGTGTCACCGACGACACCACTGACATAGAAGCCATCGAGGCAAGCAACGGCTTGAACACCATAGCCCGCTATAAGGGTGCCATCTATAACCTCAATGGCCAGAAGGTGGCAGAAGGAAAGACGCTCAACCAGTTGCCTGCAGGCATATACATTGTGAACGGCAAAAAATACATTATCAACAAATAAGAATAGGAGAACAAGAGATGAAGAAATTATATATCAAGCCAAGCATTCAATTGGTGCCTTGCTATGCAGAAAACCTTCTCGCCTCTATTTCCGGATGGGAAAGTAGCAAAGATCCTGAGACAGACAACGGTTCTTGGGAGGAAGACGGTGACGATGAGTTTGGAGGAGGGAAATGACGAACTGTTGAAAAACATTTCTAATTCGCTTATTTCCAACATTTTGTCTATTTTTGTCACAAATTTCTGAATCTCTTACGTAGAGATTCAGAGAATTGATTCATTTAGGTTCAATTTTTCATGTTCCTTATTTTTATCCACTTTCGTTCATTATCGCTGCCAATATTTTGGCATTGGCATCGTCCACTTCCGAGGATTGGAGGGAGCGGAGATAGATCTGTGTGGTGGACTCAGAATTGTGCCCCAATACCTCGCTGATGACGGAAAGATAGGAAACCGTCAATGAGGCAAAGGCATCAGAAGTGATGAACAAAACGAACAGAGGGGGAACAACCAAAATCGGTCATTCCCCTCTGTTCGTTTTATTCGAAAAATTCCTTGATGTTCAATGGCAAGGACAGCCCCTTCAAGGCAATTGTCTTCCCGCCCTGACTTTTTACAACCTCAGCAGGATTCTCATTTCCCTGTTTCCTTTGGAGTACGCTTGTCGCGACGATAGCTGCGATAGTCGTCAAGAGGAATTTCCTTGTCTGGCTCCACCAGCTCGCCCTGCCGTGGCAATTCAAACTTCATGTACTTGATGTTGAGTCCACGCTCTATCCACATGCTCTCATAGTAAGTCTGGATGGAAAGTATCTTGCGCGTCACGCCGTCGATGCCATCATGATGATAGAGGTCTTCGGTGCGGAAGAGCACTGGCAGACGATTCTCCTGCACCATATAGGTGGTATAGGTGAAGAGGAAATTGGAATCGGTCTTGAGATGGATGATTCCTCCATCGACCAAGAAACGACGATAACGGTCCATGAAATAGGTGGAGGTAAGGCGCTTGCGAGGATTCTTCATCTGTGGGTCGCTAAAGGTTAGCCATATCTCCCGCACCTCGTCCTGGGCAAAGAAACGGTCTATAATCTCGATGTTGGTGCGCAAGAAAGCCACATTCTTCATTCCCTCCTCGATGGCTTTCTTGGCTCCTGTCCACATACGGGCACCCTTGATGTCCACTCCGATGAAATTCATCTCGGGATAGAGCCTGGCAAGTTCTACGGCATATTCGCCCTTACCACACCCCAACTCGAGCACGATGGGATTGTCGTTGTGGAAATACATCTCTCGCCACTTGCCCTTCATCTCGAAAGGCACGTCGTCTACCACACCATAAGGGTACTGGAAGACATTCTCGAATGCTTCCATGTCTGCAAACTTTGCTAATTTTCCTTTGCTCATGTATCTATTTATTTTCGTTAATTTTCCATTTACTGAAATGGCGGTGCAAAGTTACTGCTTTTAGTCGAAAATAAAGAGATAAAGATCAAAATAATAGATAAAATATTGTTAGACGTTGGTGGCTGGCAGGACAAAAAAGAGCATCCAGACAGACTCACGTCGCCCGAGATGCTCTGATGATAGAATTACTAACTAAAAATAATTTAATCTATAACTACCGTTGTCCAACCATGCTTGTCCTCAATGATACCATACTGAATACCACGCAACGTGTCGTACAAGTGCTTGGATACAGGACCTGGCTCGGTGCCAAAGTCGTAACGTTTGCCTGTCTCGAGATCATCGATATAACTGATAGGCGAGATGACAGCAGCCGTACCGCAGGCTCCAGCCTCCTCGAAGGTACTAAGCTCCTCCTCTGGAATCTGCCGACGCTCCACCTTCATGCCGAGGTCTTCCGCAAGTTGCATAAGGCTCTTGTTGGTGATGGACGGAAGGATGGACGTGCTCTTAGGCGTAACGTATGTATTGTTCTTGATGCCGAAGAAGTTGGCCGCACCACACTCATCCATATATTTCTTCTCTTTTGCATCGAGATAGAACTCGCAGGCATAGCCTTTCTCGTGAGCAATCTGGTTAGCTCTGAGAGAAGCCGCATAGTTGCCACCCACCTTATAGATACCTGTCCCCAAAGGAGCAGAACGGTCGAAATCACGAATGATGACGTAAGGGTTGGCAGAGAAGCCTCCCTTGAAATAAGGCCCCACTGGAGTTACAAAAATGAGGAAGCAATACTCTGAAGCAGGATGAACACCCACCTGCGCACTCGTACCGATGAGCAACGGGCGAATATAGAGTGTCGCGCCACTCTCATAAGTAGGAATCCATTCCTGGTTGAGGCGAACTACCTTCTTTACCATTTCCTCGAACATCTCTGTAGGCACCTCAGGCATCAATATGCCACGACATGTACTCTGCAAGCGAGCAGCATTCTCATCCATTCGGAACACGCGCACTTTTCCATCAGGACAACGATAAGCCTTCAGACCTTCGAATGCTTCCTGGCCATAGTGAAGGCAGGTTGCGGCCATGTGCAATTTAAGATACTCATCAGAGCAAACTTCTATTTCGCCCCATTTCCCGTTGCGATAGTAGCAGCGAACATTGTAATCGGTCTGGCGATAGCCAAACGACAGTTTTGACCAATCCAAGTCTTTCATAACATTTACATTTTTACTGTTCTACTAATATTTAGTTGCAAAATTACAAAATAATCCGTTAGCCTGCAACTTTTTCGCTTATTATTTAGGAAAATAGTCACCTTCCACTATTCTTCTATCAGCAACTTTTTAATCTCTGCATCGGTCTTGGTGAGTTTGTCTTTGCAGAGTTTCACCAATTTCTTAGCTTTCTTCAGCTGGTCGGAGAGCTGATCAATGTCGAGTTCGTCGTTCTCCATCTTCTCTACGATGCCTTCCAACTGTCGCAGAGCTTCTTCGTATTTCATCTCTTTTGTTTCCATATTCTTTCATTATTCGTTTTATTCGTTGGCTTTACTTTTCTTTCACTACCTTGCTGACAATTGTTCCCTGCGCAAACCTGGTGTGCAAGACATCACCTACCTGTAGCAAGGAAGCATCCCTGACACTCCTGCCATCCTTCAAAGTGATGCTGTAGCCACGACGTAAGAGCAAGTCGGGGTCGAGAGCCTTGAGTCGTTGCTGCAGCATTTCGATACGATGGCTTTCAGAAAGCATCTTGCGTTGCAACAGGGGTTGCATGTTCTGGGAAAGGATATCCAACCTGCGCCGGGAGTCAGCCATCCGCTCCTGCAGGCTGAAGTGGATGCGACTGACAATTCGGTCGATGCGAGCTGTCTGCTTCGCATGAACCACCGAGAAAAGTGAGGGAATGGCCTCAGCCAGATGATCCAATCGTAGACGCTCCATATCAAGTCGATGCTTCACGAGGCGAACGACAGACTCCTGTGCCTCTTCCACCCTTGCCAGCACTCCGGAAAGATGGTCGACGAGGAAAGCTGCAGCTGCCGTAGGAGTCTTTACACGCTGGAAGGAAATCATGTCAAGCACGCTCTCGTCGCGCTCATGTCCTATGCCCGTGATAATTGGCAGAGGAAAGTTGGCTACATTCTCTGCCAAAGCAAGGGTATCGAAACCAGAAAGATCGCTGGTAGCACCCCCACCTCGAATGATCACGACACAATCCCACAGTTCCCATTCGGCATTGATACGGTCGAGAGCTGCTATGACACTTTGCTCTACCTCCTCACCCTGCATAGTAGCCGCAAAGAGAGCTGTACGAAACTGGAGTCCGTAAGCATTGCCGCCGAGTTGATTGCAGAAGTCGCCATAACCTGCCGCCGAGGCACTCGACACGACGGCTATGCGCTGACAGAAAAGTGGAAGGGAGAGTTCTTTCTGCAAACTGAATACCCCCTGCTGCTTGAGCGTTGCAATGATTTGCAGGCGCTTGCGAGCCATGTCGCCCATAGTGTAGGTAGGATCCATGTCGTCGACAATCCATGAGAAACCATAGTTCTCGTGAAACTGGGCGTGAACCTTGAGGAGAACCTTCATTCCAGCGTGGAGCCTCTGACCGGTAATCTGCTCAAACTGTGGACGTATGTTTATCCATCGGTTTCGCCAGCAGGCTGCATGAGCCTTGGCTATGGGCGTATTGGATTGTTCGTCTTTCTCTATCAATTCCATGTAGCAATGACCTCCATAGCCCTCACGCACCTCCGACAGCTCTGCCTCTACCCAATAGCTGTCGGGCAGAGCAAGCGAAAGCGTATCTCGCACTATCGAGTTCAACTCATAGAGAGTAAATCTTTGCTTCATATATTTTATATTGTAACATAAGATAAAAGAAGAAATCATTCTTCACTATTCACTCTTCGTTCTTCTTTCTTCACTATTCACTCTTCATTGCTTTTCCCGTCTGATAAGCCTTCCAGAAGTCGGGCACACCATATCCGAAAATATTATCGGGATGCTGCTGATTGTTTCCTGACAACCTGACAAGCTTGATAATCTGCCGGGCAGACTTATGCGGAAAAGCCTGCCACAGGCAAGCCACCATGCCTGCCACAAGCGGTGAGGAGAAAGACGTGCCATTATCGTTGATGATGCTTCCACGTCCTGTTATGACAGAGGTCGGGCTGCCCATTGCCATCACATCAGGTTTGATACGCCCATCGGCAGTAGGCCCTACTGCACTAAAAGGAGCATTGATACCTTGTGAATTGACACTGCCCACAGTGAGGATATCCTTGGCATCGGCTGGGAAATTGATGCGTTTCCAGGTTCCCATGCCATCGTTGCCTGCAGAATTGACGCAAACAATGCCCTTGTCTGCCAGCATAGAGGCAGTATGTGAGATAAAAGTCGCCTCTCCATCCTGCTCTGCATAACGATGGTTCATAGAAGCATCGTCGAAATCATGATATCCCAAGGAAGAATTAATGATGTCTGCACCTACACTATCGGCATATTCTGCAGCCTCTGCCCAATAGTCTTCCTCTGCAAGGCTCTCGGTACGCTCATCCTCGCAGCGTACCAGCAGATAGGAGGCCTCGGGAGCCACGCCTACATAATAATTAGGTAAATTGGCCGCCATGACAGAAAGTACCATCGTACCATGTTCCATCTCAGAGAAGATATTATCAGACGGAGGAACAACGAAATCCTTCAGTCCTGCCAACTTGATGCCATGGAGTGCAGGAATCTTGTCTACATTCATAAAGCCTCCATCGAAGACAGCAATCATCATTCCCCTGCCACGAAAGCCATTGTCGTGCAGAAGTTTGCCACCCAGAGAGGAAATTTGCGCATCAGCAGAACCATAAGCCTCGCCATTGCTCTCCCACGGGCTCAGTTCCTTGCGGAAGGAGGTACGCTTACGCTGGCTCACCGAGTCGGGCGAGGCAAAGACCTTCACCCAGCGGGTGATGAACGGTAGCTCCTGCAGCCGCTTGATTTGCCTCTCCTTGTAGACACGCACCAGTAAGGTGTTGTTCCACTTGCTCTTCCCCACTACCTCACCCCCGGCACGGCGCACAGCCTCCACATAAGCAGGCGCCACGGGCAAGTCGGTAAGGTCGACAGGAAGATTTTGGCGCTTGCGTCTTTCGAGCGAGCGGGGAGACAGGAATTCCTCTGGTCTGTCAATCGAGAAGGGGTTATGTTCGAGGTCTTTGTCCTGCAGATAGATACGGTACATCAAGCACTTTCCACCCGGAAAAGACACCAAGTTGGTATCTTCTATGCGTGCAGAAGATAGAATGCTACTACATGCCACCAGCAAGAATGTAAATACAACTTGTTTCATTTGCTCTGACAAAGGTTTTAGTCACAGGCTGCAAAAGTAAGCCTTTCTTACGACATAGCCAAATGAAATGACATATTTTTGTCTATTTGTCATCATCACAAGTTTTTTTTTCTGTCAGGACAAAGAATGTATCAATATTTTTTTGTAATTTTGCAACATGGAAAATAAGCAAGCGACATTAGAATTAGGAACCAAGCCCGTGGGTAAATTGCTTGTACAATACGCCCTTCCTGCCATGATTGCGATGACCGCGGCCTCGCTATACAATATTGTAGACCGCGTGTTCATCGGCCAGGGAGTAGGAGCCATGGCCATATCAGGCCTTGCCATCACCTTTCCCTTCATGAACCTCACCGCTGCCTTCGGAGCAGGCGTAGGTGTGGGAGCCTCGACAGCCGTCAGCGTAAAGCTGGGCCAGAAGGATTATCTCACAGCCCAAAACATATTAGGCAACACCATCTCGTTGAATCTCATCATCGGCATCGGACTGAGCATTCTCTGCCTGCTTTTCCTCGACCCCATACTTCGATTCTTCGGAGCCAGTGACCAGACTTTAGTCTATGCCCACGAGTATATGGTCATCATCCTCTTGGGCAACGTGATAAGCCACATGTACTTTGGCATGAATGCCCTGCTCAGGGCGGCCAGCAAACCACGGCAAGCCATGTATGCCACTATCTTTACGGTGGTGATGAACGTAATATTAGACGCACTCTTCATCATTGGGTTAGGATGGGGAATACGAGGAGCCGCCATCGCCACCATCCTGTCGCAGTTCTTAGCACTATGCTGGCAGTTCAAACTCTTCAGCAACAAGAATGAACTGCTCCACCTGAAACGGGGCATCTATCGGCTGAAGAGAAAACTCGTAGACAACATCCTCGCCATAGGCATCTCGCCCTTTCTGATGAACGTTTGCGCCTGCGTCATCGTGATTTTTATCAATAACCAACTGGTGCGCTTCGGAGGCGACCTCTCGGTGGGAGCCTACGGAATAGCCAATGGCATATCCATGGTGTTTGTCATGTTCGTTCTTGGAATCAACCAGGGCATGCAACCTATAGCTGGCTACAATTATGGCGCACAGAAGATTGACAGGCTGATGAAGGTACTGAACCTCAGCATCTTTGCTGCCACAGGCATCATGGTGACAGGCTGGCTGATTGCCATGTTCCTGCCCTATTATTGCACCAGGATGTTCACCACCGACAGGACATTGATAGACTTAGGCATCAAAGCCATACGAATCGTGATGTTCTGTTTTCCAGTCATAGGATTCCAGATGGTTATCACCAACTTCTTCCAGTGCATCGGAAAGGTAAAAATCAGCATCTTCCTCTCCCTGTCGAGGCAATTAATCATCCTGCTGCCTCTCTTAGGGCTGCTGCCATTACTGTGGAATATCGATGGTGTGTGGTATAGCATGCCTATCTCCGACTTCTCTGCGGCAGTCATTGCAGGAATCGTGATGATGAGATACATGAGCAAGCTAAAAAGACAACATAAGTTAAGTGAAGAACGAAGAGTGAAGAGTGAAGAATCTCCAGCTTAAATATTCATCATACATTAGTTAATTGTACACTATGGCAAAGATCATCATAAACGTGGGGCGGCAGATAGGCAGCGGCGGACACATTATCGCAGAGATGCTGGCAAAGGATTTCGGTTGCAAATGCTACGACCGGGAATTGCTCAACCTTGCAGCCAAGGAAAGCGGGTTCTCCGAGAAGTTCTTCGAACAGAACGATGAGCAGAAAGGCTTTTTCAAGTCGCTTTTCCATACCCATCTGCCTTTTCTGAGCGACAATAACTTTTATCACAATGATTTCTCTCAAGAAGGACTGTACAAGTTTCAGAGCGATGCCATCAAAAAGGCTGCCGACGAGGGCAACTGTGTCTTCGTGGGACGTACTGCAGACTATGTGTTGCGCGAGTATGCCAATGTCGTGAATGTCTTTATCACAGCCTACCTTGACGACCGCATCAAGGCTGTGAGCAAGCGGAAGGGAATCGATGAAGAAGCAGCCCGCAAGTTCATCATCAGTCATGAGGAAGAGCGAGCCTCCTACTATGAATACTATACAGGAAAGAAGTGGGGACACAGCGAGAGCTACGATCTTTGCATCAACAGCAGCCTCTTAGGAATGGAAGAGACAGAGAAGTTTATCGCAGAATTTATCCGTAAGAAATTTAATATTAAGAAGTAAAAGGAGTTAACTCCTCATTACAAAAATATCATTCATAATGAAGAAGATTATGCTTTTGGGCTCAGGCGAACTGGGCAAGGAGTTGACCATCGCCGCCAAGCGAGCAGGACAGTACGTCATCGCTTGCGACAAGTATGACAACGCACCAGCCATGCAGGTGGCAGACGAGCGGGAGGTGTTCTCGATGCTCGATGGCGACGCATTGACCGCCGTGGTGGAGAAACATCACCCAGATATCATCGTGCCAGAGATAGAAGCAATCCGCACCGAACGGCTCTTCGACTTCGAGAAGGAGGGCATACAGATTGTGCCATCCGCTCGTGCCGTCAACTATACCATGAACAGACGTGCCATACGCGACTTGGCAGCCAGAGAGTTGGGACTGCGAACTGCCAAGTATTTCTACGCCAAGACCTTCGAGGAGTTTAAGAACGCTGCCGACGAGATTGGCTTCCCTTGCGTGGTAAAACCACTGATGAGTTCCAGCGGTCATGGTCAGAGCTATGTGCATAACGATGACGAGCTGAAGGAGGCCTACAAGGAGGCGATGGAAGAAGGTCGTGGCGACGTGAAAGAAGTCATCATCGAGGAATTCATCGACTTCGACTCCGAGTTCACCCTCCTCACCGTCACGCAGAAAAATGGCCCTACCCTTTTCTGTCCACCCATCGGACATGTACAGAAAGACGGTGATTATCGTGAGAGCTGGCAACCCTTCCAACTTCCAGAGGAATCCCTGAAGAAAGCTCAGCACATTGCAGCCGAAGTAACCAAGGCACTTACCGGTGCCGGGCTCTGGGGCGTGGAGTTCTTCCTAAGCAAAAAAGGCGAAGTTATCTTCTCTGAGTTGAGTCCACGTCCTCACGACACCGGCATGGTTACTCTTGGCCACACCACCAACCTAAGCGAGTTCGAGCTTCACTTCCGTGCCGTGATGGGCTTACCTATCGCCGGCATCCACCTGGAGCACGTAGGTTGTTCTGCCGTCATCCTCTCCCCAGAGGAAAGCACCCAGCCTTTGAACTACAACCTCGTCGATGCCCTCAAGGAAGACCATACCCGCATCCGTATCTTCGGCAAGCCAGTGGCACATGTGGGAAGAAGAATGGGTGTCGTACTCTGCTATGGCGAGAAGGGCGAAGACCTCAAAGCTCTCCGCGACAAGGCGAAGAGATTGGCAAAGACCGTCTTGGGTACAGACCCTTATATGAAAAAATAAACATGAAAGAATTAGGAAGACTTATCACATTACCAAAGATATTCGACCCTAGAGGCAACCTGACAGTGGCAGAGGGGGAAACCCACATTCCCTTTGCCATTGCCCGCACCTACTGGACCTATGATGTTCCTGGCGGAGAAAGTCGCGGTGGGCATGCCCACAAGAAGTGCCAGGAATTCATCATAGCAGCCAGCGGTTCCTTTTCAGTGACGCTCGATAATGGAGTGCAAAAGAAGACCTATCATCTCAACCACCCTTGGGAAGGTTTGTTTGTGGATGTAAATATCTGGCGAACACTTGATGATTTTTCATCTGGCTCGCTATGTCTTGTTCTTGCCTCCCAAAAGTTTAAGGAAGAAGACTACATACGCGAATATGATGAATACCTTAGATTCATCAACTCACCCAACAGCTCTATCCTCTCACAAAACATAAAATAAACAACTCTAAATATCATGTTTGAGATAAAAAGATATAGCGATGCAGACAAAGAGGTTTGGAATGCTTATGTAGAACAGGCACGTAACGCCACCTTTCTCTTCAATCGCAACTACATGGATTATCACAGCGACCGATTCAAGGACTATTCTCTGATGTTCTATAAGAACGGAAAGCTCCATTCCCTATTGCCAGCCCATCAAGTGGGACAAACACTCTGCTCACATTTCGGACTGACTTATGGCGGACTCATCATGAACATCCATGTCACGATATCAGAAGTTTGCCAACTCTTCGAGGATTTGAACACCTATCTGCGTATTCAAGGTTTCGAAAAGGTACAATACCGTCCTATCCCCTGGATTTATCATCTTCATCCTTCTGAGGAAGATCTCTATGCCATCTTTTGGAAATGCAAAGCCTATCTTTCGCTTCGCAATATCGGCACAACCATCTTCATGCAACAGAAGCTGCGCTGGCGAAAAGACCATTTACGCCGTCTTCGAAAAGCTCATCAAAATGGAGTTACAGTAGTGAGAGATGCTAGTTTGTCGGAATTTTGGGAGGTTTTGAATGAGAATCTGGAAAAGCGCTTTGGTGCCAAGCCGGTACACACACTTCAAGAAATTGAACTTCTGAAAAGCCGCTTTCCAAAGAATATCATCCAATATAATGCCTATCGAAACGGGCACATCATAGGAGGACTCACCTTTTATATCACCCAGCAAGTGGTACATGGTCAATATAGTTCTACCAACGATGAGGGCAAAGAATTTGGAGCCATGGAGGCCATCTACGAACAAATCATGTATCATGATTATCCTGATTATCCCTACTTGGATTTCGGCAGTTCCACAGAACAACAAGGAGCTTGGATCAATGAAGGCCTCATCGCCCACAAGGAAGGTTACGGAGGTAGAGGTGTGGTTTATGACACCTATGAATGGACTTTATAAATTCACAAGAAATCCCGAAGTTCAGCTTTATAAACTTCGGGATTTCGTATAGCTTATAGTTGGCTATTATAGAGCTTAGCCGTTAGTAATATAGCTATAAACTTTCAATTATAAATGTTAACTAAACCAAGACAACAGTCACTCCTCTCGCAGCCTGTGCCCCCATGACGAGTGCCTGCTCGATATCGGCAGTCTTGCTGGGACCACTGATGAAAGTACCGAAGTTGTACTTAGGATCCATCTCTATGCGGGCGTAAGCCTCGTGCATATTGTTGACCACATCTTCCTTTTTGAGGAATATCACAAGATACTCGGAAATGAAAAGCACAGCTTTCTCCTTCATCGTCTGTGGAATCCAGACGCAACCATTCTCGGCAACACCCACCTGACCACGAACGATGCCCACGTCGGTGCCATTCAGCTCACTCGCCTCACCCACCGTGTCGGGGTTTTTCTGGGCGATGGTGATTTCGGGCAAGTTGCTGGCAAAGACCTTAGCCTCGGGATAAGCCTTCTTTGCCAATTCATCCCAAGTGTCGCCTTCCTTAGCCTCGATGACGTGTCCACCTACCGCCTTCGTCATCTCGATGAATAGCTTCAAGGTATCCTCATACTGGATACCCTGCACATCTGTCTTAGGCATATCGAATTGAACGTGCGTATTCTTACGCAACTTGTTCAGAAAATCTTCTTTCTTCATTTAACCTTTCCCTCCTTCCATAATTGGTGAAACGATTTCTTGGCGAATTTGGGCATGGCATGGCCGATGCCCCACGCATTCCAGTTACTGAAGTGCGTGCAGCACTCGGGAATGTAGTTGACAAGTGGCGCGAACTTCAGGGCGGTGGTGTAGAGCGCAGGGCGATTGAACAGGTACTCCATTCCGCACGACAGCACCTTCTTCACGGGGTCGGCCTTGCCCAGCTTCTCCAGGCTCTGCCGCCACACGTAAATCTGGGAGCCAGGCCCCACCTTGGATGGGCACACGTTGTCGCACGACAGGCACAGGGTACAGGCCGACACATTGCCACTGTACTTCTGTGGGTTCTTCAGCATGCCCAGATTCACACCGATGGGGCCCGGGATGAAATAGCTGTAGCTGTATCCGCCCGAACGGCGATAAACTGGACAGGTGTTCATGCAGGCACCACAGCGCATACACTTCAAGGTCTGCCAATGGTCCTTGTCGACGAGGATGTCGCTACGACCATTGTCCACCAATACCACGTGCATTTCTGCACCGGGGCGAGCCTGACGAAAATGAGAGGTGAAGGCTGTGGTGGGCTGACCGGTACCACAACGACAAAGCAGGCGCTGGAACACAGCTAACGACTTATAGTCGGGCACCAGCTTCTCGATGCCCATTGCCACGATGTGGAGCTTAGGCATGGATGTCGTCATGTCGGCATTTCCCTCGTTGGTACAAACCACGCAATCGCCTGTGGCAGCCACACCAAAGTTGCAACCTGTCATACCTGCGCCAGCCTCCATGAACTGGTCGCGCAAGTGCTGGCGGGCGCAACGGGTCAGGTAGGTAGGGTCGTAGTTGCCAATCTCCTTGGAGATGCCCTTCTCCTCAAACATCTTGCCCACCTCCTCACGCTTCAGGTGGATGGCAGGCATCACGATATGGCTTGGTTTCTGATGCAGGAGCTGGATGATTCGCTCGCCCAGGTCGGTCTCCACCACGTCGATGCCGTGCTGTTCCAAATAAGGGTTCATCTCGCACTCCTCGGTCAGCATCGATTTCGACTTCACCATCTTCTTCACATGGTGATCCTTCAGGATACCAAGCACAATCTCGTTGAACTCCTGCGCATCCTTCGCCCAGTGCACCTTCACGCCTCGGCTTTCCAAGTTCTTGGAGAACATGTCGAGGTAGTCGGCAAGATGGGTAATGGTGTGCATTTTGATTTCAGAAGCGTGCTCGCGCAAGTCTTCCCACTCGGGCAGTTGCTGCGCCATCACGTCTCTCTTCTGGCGCACAGCCCAGAAAGTGTTGTCGTGCCATGTCGTCTTCTCCACATTCTTGGTGAAGGCGGCGGCTTTCTTGGAATGTTCTGTACTCATAGGTTCTATAGTCCCGCAGCTAAAATTTGAACAACATGAATAAACTTGATCGGCATCTTCTCCTTCTTGGCGATGCCCGCCATGTGCATCAGGCACGAAGAGTCAGGCCCGGTGACATACTCGGCGCCCGTGGCCATGTGGCGCTTTATCTTGTCTTCGCCCATACGGGTGGAGACGGCGGGTTCCTCAATGGAGAACATGCCGCCGAACCCGCAGCACTCGTCCTTGCGCTCGGGCTCATGAATCTCGATGCCTTCCACCAACTGAAGAAGGTCTATAATCTTGTTGAACGGCTTGACATTGCGCTCCGATGGCGATGAGAGACCCAGCTCACGTACGCCGTGGCAACTGTTGTGCACACTCACCACATGTGGGAACTTGCCCGGCACATGGTCCACTTTCAGCACATCATGCAAAAACTCCACGATGTCCATAATCTTGGTCGAGGCCACGCAGTCGTGCTTGCCCGCCAGTATCTTGGGGTAGTACACCCTCACGTAGGCGGCGCACGAGGCCGACGGAGCCACGATGTAGTCATAATCCTTGAAAATCTCATCGAAGGCCTCTATCACCTTCATCGACTTGTCTTGGAACCCCGCGTTGGCCATGGGTTGGCCACAGCAGGTCTGACGCTCGGGATAGCCCACGTCCAGCCCGTAGTGCCTGAGTAATTTGTATGTGGCGACACCCGCTTCAGGGTAGAGGGCATCGACATAGCAAGGGACGAATAATCCGACTTTCATTGTTTGTATAAGAATCTTTTTGCTATTTTAATGTTTTGTATTTCAAGAAAACACTGCAAAAGTAATAAAAATATCACAAAAAAAAACTTTCTAACCGAAAAACATTACACAAATGATTACTTTGTTGGACGAAGACTGGAAAAACACCTCTCTTTTGCGCCGACAACAACAGACACGTCTCACTTTTTTTTCGAAACTCACATTTATGTAAACTAAAGCTGTGGGAAAATAATTTCTCAGTTAGGAAATTATTTTTTCACAGTTAGGAAATTATTTTTTCACAGTTAGGAAATTATTTTTTCACAGTTAGGTGGACATAGTAACTATCCATATTGCATAGATAAGTATGCGCTCATGCGCACAGATATTTTCGTTTTTACATACTAAACTTTCATAAGAAGGCCGCTTTTTTCATTATTTTGTTGTACCTTTGCACAAATTAGCAAAAAACAGAACAAGACAGCATGATAGTTTGCATAGCAGAGAAACCCAGCGTAGCCAAGGATATAGCGCGCATCATAGGCGCCAACTCGGCGCACGACGGATATATGGAAGGCAACGGATACCAAGTAACCTGGACCTTCGGCCACTTGTGCGAGCTGAAGGAACCCGACGACTACACCCCCATGTGGAAACGATGGAGCCTCGCGGCGCTGCCCATGATTCCACAGCGGTTCGGCATCAAGCTCATCAACGACGAGGGCATCAAGCGACAATTCGCCACCATAGAGCAGCTGATGCAGGCAGCCGACAGCATCATCAACTGCGGCGACGCCGGGCAGGAGGGAGAGCTCATACAGAGATGGGTGATGCAGAAGGCGGGGGCCAAGTGCCCCGTGAAGCGGCTGTGGATTTCGTCGATGACCGACGAGGCCATCAGGCAGGGTTTCCAGGAGCTGAAAGACCAGAAGGAATACCAATCGCTCTACATGGCCGGGCTCTCCCGTGCCATAGGCGACTGGATACTGGGCATGAACGCCACGCGCCTCTATACATTAAAATATGGACAGAACCGACAGGTGCTCAGCATAGGGCGCGTGCAGACCCCCACACTGGCCCTCATCGTGAACCGCCAAAAGGAAATCGACAACTTCGCGCCCGAGCCCTACTGGGTGCTCGCCACCATCTACCGCGACACGCAGTTTACCGCCACCAGCGGCAAGTTCACCAGCAAGGAGGAGGGCGAAAAGGCCTTCAGCACCATCGAGGGAAAGCCCTTCACCGTGACCAGCGTCACCAAGAAGAAAGGCACCGAAGCCCCACCCCACCTCTACGACCTAACATCGCTGCAGGTAGACTGCAACAAGAAGTTCAGCTACTCGGCCGACATGACGCTCAAGCTCATACAGAGCCTCTACGAGAAGAAGTTTACCACCTACCCCCGTGTGGACACCCAGTTCCTGACGGACGACATATACCCCAAGTGCCCGCAGATACTCAACGGCGTGAGCCAGGCCAAAATCAGCAGCCAGCAGAAGTATCTTCCGTTCGTCCAGCAACTCGCCGCCACGGGCAAGAAACTGCCCAAGAGCAAAAAGGTATTCGACAACAGCAAGGTGACCGACCACCATGCCATCATCCCCACAGGCGTGCCACCATCGGGACTCACCGACATGGAGGCCAACGTCTACGACCTCATCGCCAAGCGCTTCATCTGCATCTTTTACCCGGACTGCAAGTTCTCCACCACCACCGTGCTGGGCGAAGTCATCAACGAGGACGGCGAGAAGCCACAGAAAATAGAGTTCAAGGTGAGCGGCAAGGAGATTCTCGACCCTGGATGGAGAAACGTATATGCCAAGGACACCAACAACGCAAAAGTCCCCGACGACGAGCCCGATACCAACAACGGCAAGAAGGAAAACGTGGAAGAACGCACACTGCCCGCATTCGTGAAGGGCGAGACGGGTCCACACACCCCTACCCTCACCGAGAAGTGGACCACACCGCCCAAGTACTACACCGAAGCCTCCCTGCTAAGAGCCATGGAGACAGCGGGCAAATTCGTGGAAGACGAAGCCCTGAGAGCCGCACTCAAGGAGAACGGCATCGGCCGACCCTCTTCGCGCGCAGGCATCATTGAGACACTCTTCAAGCGACACTACATCCGCCGACAGCGCAAGAACCTGCTGGCCACACCCACGGGAATCGAACTCATCGACACCATACACGAGGAACTGCTCAAGAGCTGTGAGCTGACAGGCATCTGGGAGAAGAAGCTGCGCGACATCGAACACAAAACCTACGACCCCGCCGATTTCATCAACGGGCTGAAGGAACAAATCAACCAAATCGTGAAGGACGTGCTGGCCGACAGCAGCGCCCGCCACGTGGCCGTGACCACAGAGGAAGATCTCAAGAAAAAGCCTACCGCCAAGAAGCCTGTAACGAGAAAAACAGCAGCATCCAAGGCTTCTGCAACCACCAGCCAGACCGCAGCCAAACCGCAGCCCACGACCCACGAGACAAACGAAGACCCCATGGTGGGCAAGCCCTGTCCCCTGTGCGGAAAGGGAACCATCATCAAGGGAAAGACGGCCTACGGATGCAGCAACTGGAAGGAGGGATGCCAGTACAGGTTGCCGTTCGACAAGGTGTAAATCTCTCACGGAAAAAGAAATAAAACACTCCTTTTTACGTTATCACAATATGAGACGTATCAGACAGAAAACAATGCTCATGCTCATGGGCTGCCTGCTGCTGACGAGCTGCGGGGCAGACAAGTATATGAAGAAAGGCGAGAAATTTCTTGCCTTGGGCGAATACTACGATGCCGCAGAACAGTTTAAGCAAGCTTACACACGCACACCTGTCAAGGAGCGCAGCACACGTGGGAAGCGAGCCCTGAAGATGGCACAATGCTACCAGCGCATCAACGCCACGCCAAAGGCCATAGCCGCCTACCGCAACGCCATACGCTACGGCCAGGCATCGAAGGAAGACAGGTTGGCCTACGCCCGGCTATTGCTCAAGAACGGCGACTACAAGCAGGCGGCCAAGGAATTCACAAGCCTGCTCGACTCGATGCCTGACAATATGCTGGCACAGAACGGACTGAAGTCGGCACAGATGGCACCCGAATGGAAGAAAGAAGGAAGCCGGTACATAGTAAGGCGCATGGACCAGTTCAACTCCCGACGCCACGACTACTCGCCCATGCTCTTTGGCGACGACTACGACCAACTCTATTTCACCTCCACCCGAAACGAGGCGCAGGGCGACGAACTGAGCGGCATCACGGGCACCAAGGCTGGCGACATCTTCCTCTCGGAAAAAGACGACCGAGGAAAATGGAGCAAACCCGAGGCCATCGGCACCGGGCTGAACACCGACTACGACGAGGGAGCTTGCTGCTTCACTCCCGACGGCAGAGAGATGTACCTCACACAGTGCACCACCGCCCCATCTTCGCCTCGTTACGCCCAAATCGTAACCTCCCCCCGCTCGGATGCGGCCTGGAGCAAGGCCACCCCACTGGAGATTACGAAAGACACGCTGAGCAGCTACGCCCACCCCGCCATCTCGCCCGACGGAGAATGGCTGTACTTCGTTTCCGACATGCCAGGGGGAATGGGCGGACTTGACATCTGGCGAATAAGGCTCACGGCTGCCGGACTGGGAGGCGTGGAGAACCTCGGCGAGCCCATCAACACGCCTGGCGACGAGATGTTTCCTACCTTCCGCCCCAACGGCGACCTGTACTTCAGCAGCGACGGGCATCCCGGCATGGGCGGGCTCGACATCTACATCGCCAAGCCAGACCCCAAGACCCACCAATACAAGATAGAACACCCAGGCTATCCCCTCAACTCAGAGGGCGATGACTTCGGTATGACATTCGAGGGACCGCACAACCGGGGGTTCTTCTCGTCCAACCGGAAAGACGGGCGTGGATACGACCACATATACTCGTTCGAGAACCCAGAAATCATCACCACCGTCAAGGGATGGGTGTACGAGATGGGGGGATACGAGTTGCCTGCCGCACAGGTGATGGTAGTGGGCAACGACGGAACCTACAAGAAACTGCCAGTGAGGGGCGACGGCTCTTTCACCCTGCCCATACAGCCGCGTGTTGACTACCTGCTCATGGCTTCGTGCAAGGGATTCCTCAACCACAAGGAGGAGCTGCGCGTCGACTCGGCACAGGAGAGCAAGGAATACGTATTGCAGTTTCCCCTGGCATCGATCACAGCGCCCGTGCTCATCGACAACATCTTCTACGACTTCGACAAGGCCACCCTCACACCTGCCAGCACCAAGGCTCTCGATGAGCTGGTGGCACTACTCAAGGAGAACCCCAACGTGACCATCGAGCTGAGCGCACACTGCGACTACAAGGGAAGCGCGGAATACAACCAGCGGCTCTCGCAACGTAGGGCACAGGCCGTAGTGGACTATCTCATCGCCCACGGCATAGCCAAGGACCGGCTCACGCCAAGAGGCTACGGATGGGAAAAGCCAAAAACCGTGCGCAAGAAGATGACCGAGAAATACCCATGGCTCAAGGAGGGCGACGTGCTCACCACTGAGTTCATCACCAAGCAGACCAAGGAGCACCAGGCAATATGCAACCAGCTGAACCGACGCACGGAATTCATCGTGCTGCGCACCACTTACGGCCTGTTCGACAAGAAGGGAAACCTAAAGAATCCGCCTCAGCCCAAGCAGAAGAAAGAAAACAAAAACACAGAAGATGTCTTCGACATCGACTTCTGACAACCAGCAAAACATATCACATCATGACCAAGATATTGCCAAAAGAGTTCATACAGCAAACCCAGAAACTGATGGGCAAGGAAATGTTTGCGCAACTGGCCGACGCCATCTGCCATTCAGATCCGCCGACAAGCATCAGGCTCAATCGCTTCAAGATGCCACGTGGAACCCACCTCGCCGACAACAAAGACACAGAAAACATGCTGAAGCCACAAGGCGCAGACGAGAAAAACAAGCCGCAGACGGAAAATACAAGCCACAGACGGAAAAAGCAAGCCGCAACATACATCGTCCCCTGGTGCCCCGACTATGGCAGATACCTCACAGAAAGGCCCAACTTCACCTTCGACCCCCTCTTCCACGCAGGGCTGTACTATACACAAGAAGCCTCTTCCATGTTTGTAGACCTCGTGGCAAAACAGCTCATCCACGAGCCTGTGATCATGCTCGACCTCTGCGCCGCGCCAGGCGGGAAGTCCACAGCCATGCGCAATGCCCTGCCCGACGGAAGCCTGCTCGTCAGCAACGAGCCCATGCGCGCGAGAGCGCAGATCCTCACCGAAAACATGCAGAAGTTCGGACACCCCGACGTCATCGTGACCAACAATTACCCCAAGGACTTCCAGAAAGCAGGAATCCTCTTCGACATCATCCTCGCTGACGTGCCCTGTTCGGGAGAAGGCATGTTCCGCAAGGACGACGGAGCAATAAGCGAATGGAGCACAGACAACGTAAGAAATTGCAGTTCCTTGCAACGTAGCATCATCGAGGACATCTGGCCCTGCCTCAAGCCAGGCGGACTGCTCATCTACTCCACCTGCACCTTCAACGAAACAGAGGACGAGCTAAACGCAAGCCACATCATCTACATGAAAGGGGCAGAGCCTGTAGAGCTCGAGGTCGACGAGGCATGGGGCATCACGGGCAACCTCTGCCACCCCAAATTCCCAGTATATCGTTTCCTGCCAGGAAAGACTCGCGGCGAAGGACTCTTCATCGCTGTCATGAGAAAGAACGAGGATGCTGAGACACTCGACATAAAATCCGACAAGTACAACAGGAACAGAAAAAAGATGAAGCACAAAGACATGGTCAACACACCCACCACAAAAATCCCCCAAGGCTGGCTCGCCCATCCCGAATCTTACCAAGGCGCGCGCATAGGCGACCATTTATACGCCATACCCAAGGCGTGGCGCGGCATCTATGCCACAATGGTGTCCAACCTCAAAGTTCTGCACGCCGGCATAGAGATAGGCACCATCATGTCCAACGGCACCATCATACCCGCCCAAAGCCTGGCGCTATCCACCGAAGTGTCGCGCCACGCTTTCCCACGGGCAGAGCTCAACTATGCCGATGCCCTGCGCTATCTGCGCAAAGAGACAGTCAACTTGCCCGAAAGCACCCCACGTGGCTATGTGCTCGTAACCTACCACGGAATACCATTGGGCTGGGTAAAGAACATCATCAAGCGTGCCAACAACCTCTACCCACAAGAGTGGAGGATAAAGAGCAGCCACGTGCCACAAACCGACAAGCCCGTCATCACATGGTAAGTCAGCAAGAAATAAGCATCATCGCCTGCATTGCCCAAAATGGAGCCATCGGCTTTCACAACCATCTCCTCTACCACATCAAGCAGGACATGCAACGATTCAAAGCTCTCACCACTGGCCATACCGTCATCATGGGGAGGAAAACATACCAGTCGTTGCCCAGCGGTCCCTTGCCACACAGACGCAACATCATCGTCTCTAAGACGATGCAGAAAGAGCAAAGCCTGCAAGAGCAAAGCGAAGAAAACGAGCCTGCAAAGGAAGTAACCCACAGGGACTGGCAGCCATTTCGTGTGTTAGCATCCCGATACGAGGTGTGCCGCACCATGGAAGAAGCCCTGGACCGTTGTCGCACGAAAGGAGAGGAAGAAGTGTTCATCATCGGCGGTGCCATGCTCTATAGGGCGGCACTCACTCTCGCTACCCGCCTGTATCTCACCATCGTAGAAGATACGCCACGACGGGCAGACACCTTTTTTCCCCTGACAACCGATGAGGTGGAGCATTTAAGCAAAGCTGGATGGACGAAAGTCAGAGAGGAGGCACACTATGAGGACAAGCTCACGTTTCGGTTTGTGGACATGGCTCTAAAGCCCCAATGACCGAGCCACTTTTTCTTGTCGGCATTTTTGTGTCCCATCCGCAACAAGCATTGCTCTTCACAAAACAATCGCTTGGAAAAATCAGAGTAAACTTATAATTCCGCAAAAAAATAAAAGTCATATAAAGATAACAAATCATGCTAAAAAAATTATTTGGTTTTGACCCAGCTCAAAACAATTTGAAAACAGAGGTCGCGGCTGGTATCACAACCTTCCTCACCATGGCCTACATTCTGGCAGTAAACCCAAACATCTTCAGCAATCTTGCCTCGCAAGGCATGGATACGCACGCCGTATTCACCGCGACGGTATTGGCCGCCGTGGTGGGAACACTCATCATGGCTGTGTATGCCAAAAAGCCATTCGCCCTGGCTCCAGGTATGGGGTTGAACGCCTTTTTTGTATTCACCGTCTGCCTCACCATGGGCTATCCTTGGCAAATGGCGCTCACAGCAGTACTTATCGAGGGCATCATCTTTATCATCCTCTCGGCAACAGGCATTCGCTCGCTGATGGTAGATGCCATTCCTGCATCACTGAAACGTGCCATAGGCGCAGGAATCGGCCTGTTCATCGCCTTCATAGGGCTGAAGAACGCAGACATAGTCGCAGCCAATTCCGCCACCCTTGTCACGATAGGAAAAATAACGGAAGGCCCAGCCTTGTTGGGTGTCATAGGAATCATCATCACCAGTGTACTGGTTGTCAAGAAGGTGCCAGGAAATCTGCTCATCGGAATCATCGCCACCACGTTGATAGGCATTTCCATGGGCATCACCAAGATTACGGGGCTGATAGACATTCCGCCCTCGATAACACCTATTTTCTGCCAGTTCAACTTTTCTCGTCTGCTGTCCATCGACATGGTAATCATCGTACTGACATTCCTCTTCATCGATATGTTCGACACGATGGGAACATTGGTTGGCGTATGCACCAAGGCTGGCATGATGAACCACGATGGGAAAATACATGGACTGAACAAGGCTTTCATGGCCGATGCCGTGGCGACAGTGGCTGGAGCCTGCTTCGGAACCAGCACGACCACCACGTACGTGGAAAGTGCATCGGGCGTGGCCCAAGGGGGAAGAACGGGACTTACTGCCTTTGTTACAGCCCTTTGCTTCTTGATAGCATTGTTCTTCGCTCCCTTGTTCTTGGCAGTGCCAGCTGCCGCCACGACTCCTGTGCTTGTCATCGTGGGCTTGTTTATGATGTCACCCATCAAGGACATCGACATGAGCGACTACGCTGAGTCTATTCCTGCCTTCATCACCATCGTGATGATGCCGCTCACATATAGTATTTCCGACGGTATCCTGTGCGGCATGATTAGTTATGTACTTGTCAACGCATTGTGTGGAAACTCCAAGAAGTTGACCATCACGATGTGGGTGTTGGCGATTCTGTTCGTCCTGAAATATATTTTCATTTAACGCTCGTCATTCCCATCCCTCGTGGCCGCCTGAGCTCGGAGATTATGGCAGGGCAACTACGTGCGAGCCACAGGGGAAGGTCGGAAACGTCGCATCATCGCTACAATCATAGGAGAACAAGGGTTCTATTACTGGATTCTATCGATGGTGCAAAGCGCAAAAACTTTCTTATAGAAGACGAAAGTTACAGGCATAAAACTATAATCCCTGTAAACCTTACGACTTACAGGGATTATCTTCTATTGGGTGGAAGGTGGGACTCGAACCCACGACATTCAGAACCACAATCTGACGCTCTAACCAACTGAACTACGTCCACCATTTGGCTCATCAAGAGTTATTTCTTTTAAGCGAGTGCAAAGATACGGAATTTATTTGGAATGGCCAAACAAATTCCGTATTTTTTCTAAAAAAATCACCTTGCAGGAGTTGTAGGTACCTTTGGAGAAGCTTTTTTAGCAGCATCCTGTGTAGTGGGAGCCATCTTCTTGGCTTCATCGCTGTTAGCACCAGGCATGGCAGGAAGAGCTGTTTGCTCCTGTGTTGCGCCTTCCATGACGCTACTGTCGCCAACAGCCTGAGGAGCCACATAAGCACAAAAGACACTGAGAACTACCATAGCTGCCGCAAGTCCCCATGTCAATTTTTCCACTAAGTCCGTGGTCTTGCGAACTCCCATGATAGAGTTTGTTGACGAAAAGTTGGAAGCAAGTCCACCTCCCTTAGATTCCTGGATAAGCACGATGAAAATCATCAGCAATGAAGCCAGGACAATTAAAACTACAAATAATGTGTAAGCCATTTTTGATTTTTGTTATTTATTGTTTTTACTATTTATTATCAGTTTCTCCAAGAATCGCATCTGGTCCGTATAGTATGCGCTCTTGTTGGGTTGCTTATTGTAGAGCCGCTCTATGATTTCGTGCGCCCTCTCGTATTTACCTTGTTTAATATAGATGCGTGCGAGGGTTTCCGTAAAGATGCCACTGCTCTCTGCAGCATCACTCTCGCCGTTAGACGCTTCTTCGTCCATAACTGGCTTGTATTCCAGTTCTGCATCGGTCGATGCATCGAGCTTAGGCAACTGAAAACCTCCATCGTCCATGAAGTCGTCGATAAGCGTCAAGGTGCGCGAAGCGTTTTCGTCCTTTTCGTGCTCCATATCTTCTGTCTCCATCAGGTAAGCCACATAGTCGACAGCAGCATCGGCAGGAGTAGGCTTGCGCTTGGTTTTCCGCTCAGCATTTTCCTCCTCTTCTACATCGTTAGGTAGCGACTCGAGGAAGTTGTCTATCAAGTCGGATGTACGGTCGGAAGCATTGCTGCCTTTCTTTTCTTCTTGCTTGTTTTCCTTCTTGAGTTGATAGTGAGCCGCCTCCACCATCCTGAAGATTACCTTTCGGTCGGTAATATAGATGGCAGCCTTTCTCAGCTCCTCGTCGAAGCATGGATCGTGGAGCAGGTAGAGATTTTGCAGCATCAAAAGGCGAGCTGTCTGATAGTACGGATAGAGTGCTAACAGTGCCCGGAGATCGTAAAGAGTCTCCTTGTTCATCTCCTCTGGATGTTGTATCAGTCTACTTAATTCCACGTTATAATTTCGCGTTATTGCCTTATTTCCTAATTTTCAATAAAATACACACAGAGCGTCGCCTTCTTGCTTCTTCACCCTTTTCCCTTCGTTTCTCCACTACTCCATTTACCAGTTGGCCACGGTAGCGTTGAATATCTGCTCCACCAAATCTTTCACCATTTGCGTGACGAGTTCTTCCTGTACAGAATTTAAGCTCCTGGTAGTGTCATAGCTCTTGGTAGAGGTAAACTGACGTTCGAAGTCCTCGGCATGGTTCTTGGTGTTAGTGAAGCGCACATTGACCGTCATCGAGAGTTCTGTCTGCGCTGAGTATCCCTCACTCGACACTGACTTGTTGCGCTGGCTGTACTGTGTTATCTCGCCCTCTATCTTGAGGTCGCCATTTCGTTTCACCTGCACCAGGCGGGTATGGCTTGCGAACTCATCCTTCAGTTGGTTGTTGAACATAGGTCCCATTGGTCCCCAGACGTAGGAACTACGTATGGGGAACTCGGCAAGCTCTATAGTCTTTGTCTTGGTATAGTCGATGCTGGCCCCGTTGAACGCATACTTTACCGAGCATGCCGTAGTGGCGAGAATAGCAAGGATTACACCTATTATATATATATGCTTGAAGAGATGCTTCATTTCATTACTTTTCCTCTTTTTCGTCTTTGCTTCCTGCTTCTTTATTTTTTTCGTCATCGCAGTACTCTGTCTCGTTGGTATCGCCGAGTTTGTATGACTTGATGCGCCGGTACAGAGTTCTATCGGATATTCCCAACTCCTGGGCTGCCTTCTTGCGGTTGCCGTTGCTGCGCTCCAAGGCTTTCTCAACCATCATCTTACCAACATCGTTGAGGTTGAGCGTTTCCGGCTCATGCAGTTCCTCCACTTCTGCATCCTCTGTCACTGAGCGACGGATTGTATCATTTTCCTTACCGACAGGCGTTGGATAGTTTACTGGGACGATGGTCGACAAGGGCTGAGGCGTGGCAAAACCATTGGTACCACTGAGCTGCCGCACCTCATCGAGCTGTTTGCGCAATGAACTCATGTCATGTCGCAAGTCACTTACGTTTCCTCTCAGTTCGTAGAGAATCTTGTAAAGCAACTCACGCTCGTTCTCATAGCTGTGCGCCCCTCCCTGTCCTGTGTCGATGGTAGCCAGCTGCGTGGATTCTTCATCCTGCGGAATGAACTTGAGCAGAGTATGGGCATCTATTTCCCTTTTTTCGCTCAACACCGACATCTGCTCGGTGATGTTCTTGAGTTGTCTTACGTTGCCGGGCCATTTGTATTTCAGCATCATGGTCTTGGCATCCTCGGTAAGCGTAATCTTTGGCAACTTGTATTTCTCTGCCATTTGCATGGCAAAGAGGCGAAACAAGAGGATGATGTCGTTGCCTCGCTCTCGCAGAGGCGGCATCATGATTGGTATGGTGTTGAGGCGATAGTAGAGATCCTCGCGGAAGCGTCCCTCGCTGACCGCTTTTCGCATATTGACATTTGTGGCAGCCACGATGCGGACATCCGTCTTGCGCACTTCCTGTCCACCCACTCTGATGTATTCGCCCGTCTCGAGCACTCTCAGCAGTCTCGCCTGGGTGGCTACGGGCAATTCACCCACCTCGTCGAGGAAGATGGTACCCCTGTTGGCGATGCCAAAATATCCCTCGCTCTCACCAATAGCCCCGGTAAAAGAGCCTTTCTCATGGCCGAAGAGCTCGCTGTCGATGGTTCCCTCGGGAATGCTTCCGCAGTTGATGGCAAAATATTTCTCTCGTCGTCGTGGCGAATTGTCGTGTATTACCTTTGGAATGATTTCCTTTCCCACACCGCTTTCTCCTATGATGAGCACAGAAAGGTCGGTCGGTGCCACCTGCAGGGCAACATCGAGCGCACGGTTCAATTCGTCGCTATTGCCCACGATATTGTACCTTAATTTAACCTTCTGAAGTTCAGATGTATTCATTTAGCTGCCAAAATTACACATTTTTTTTTAATTAACTGCAATATTGGTCTGAAAATAGTCCTTTTTTAACGTTTAGCCTCAGGCGAATCTGCTTTCTTCTTCGGAATAGAGAATCTCACCTTCTCACTGTCGTCTCTCTTCTCGTGGAAGAGTTTTGGCAGCGGGTTTTCGCAAGCTTCGTCATAATCATTGCGATGCCTGAAGGTGTCGATAGCCAGATAGATGGCATTTCTGAAGGAAGTTTCGTCAGCTGTATTCGCACCTGCCATCTCGTAACCAGGCGTGATATCGGCGCTGGTGCGGATAATCGGCAATCCAGCGGTGTAGATGACACCCTGCCCGTCGTTGATAGACTTGAACGGGGCTGTGGCCTGGTCGTGGTACATTGCCAAGACACCGTCAAATTCTCCGAAGTCGCCATTGCCGAAGAAATCATCGGCAGGATAAGGTCCGAAAGCCTGCACACCCTTGCCCTCCAATTCACCGATAGCTGGAATGATGATTTCTTTCTCCTCGTCTCCGCAACTTGTCTCCTCGTTGTTCTTGGGGTTGAGTGCCAGGATGGCGATGCGCGGATTGCTGATGTTGAAATCGCGCTTGATGGTTTGCTGGAAGAGAGTCGCCTTCTCAACAATTCTTTCTGTCGTAATCTGCGCAACCACGTCCTTGAGAGGAAGTTTCTCTGTCACCGAGGCAATGCGCAAGGTTTGTCCAACAAGAATGCTAAGCCCCTTCCGTCCCTCGCCAAGACAAGTTTCGAGATAGTGCTTGTGTCCCTTGAAGGCAAACCCCTCGATGATCGCATTCTGGCTGTCGATAGGTGCCGTCACCAATACATCGTACAGGTTGTCCCTGAAGTCGGTCATGGCTCTGTCGAGTGCTTTCACTGCCGCCTGTCCCGACTCTTCTGTAGGCACTCCCATGTCGACCTTCACCTCTTCCTCTACGGCCGCAAGGAGGTTGAGCCGTCCGTCCTCCGCATCTTCAGCCTTTTGGATGATGGAGAACTGCGCAGGCAGGTTCATCGCCTTGCGGTAGTAGGCTGCCACCTTTGGTGATCCGTAGACGATGGGCGTGCAAAGCTCCAACATCTCGGGCTCTGCGAAAGTTTTAAAGATTAGTTCATATCCGATACCATTGGTATCTCCGTGGGTGATAGCCACCCTGATTTTCTTGTTGTCCATTTTCGGATTTTTATTTTATTGTAGAAAGTGCAGCCTCGAGCTGCTTGATCAGTATTTTCTTGTTCTTTTCGGGCGCATAGACAAAGCCCACGACCACCACACGTCCTTTGGCTCTCATGATATAAGGCCCGCCCATGGCATCGCCCTTCATCTCCCACAGTCCTCGCCTCATTCCTCGCCTGTCGGCTTGGCTCAGACTGGCAATTTGCATGTACATGCTGTCGGTCTCGCCTGGCAGATTTCTTTTCAAGGCACTGTCTGCCTGCGCCTTCAGGTCGGCATGGCCTCTTGTCTTAAAGAATATCAGGCTCTGCATTCCCATGCTGGCATTGTTGGACAGCCACACGAAGTCCTTGGCGTGCTTGCTGGCGTTCATCGATGCGGGAATCCTCATGCTGATGCCGAAGTACCGTTTCATCTCTTTCTGCTTGTCAGGATTTTGCGGCACTGTGGTAGCGAGATGCCCAACCTCAGACTCGTCGATAAGACGACGCAGCTTCTCACCGTCCAGCCTTAGGCGAAGCTGTGCTGCCGATTGCGCCTGGATGTAGACAACGGTTTGCGGAGAGGCATCCGCGTCTTTCCTCACCTTGACGGCATAGCCTTTGTTCTTGGCATTGATGTCCACCACGACGCGATTTCTCACCAGCAAGTAGTCTCCACGCATCCTTCCCTTCCTCACCTGTATGAGGCCGAACATGGGTTCTGGCTGTGGTAGATAAGGTACATTGGCAGCCAGCATCTTGGTCACGATGCTGTCGCTGTCGCCCTCCAGCACCACCTCGTAAGGCAGCCCTGTGCTCACTGGCTTTCTGCCGCCCACGCCCACGCAGCTGGCGAGTGCCAGCGCAAGGATGCCTGCCCACAACGTCGTGCTAAGCTTGTTCGTCCTCATGTTGTCTTATCTCTCCTATCTTCTTCGATGTGCTGAGCAGCCCGCAGGCGGCGTAGATGTCTTGACCACGGCTGGCGCGGATGGTGGTGAACACTCCGTGCTGGGTAAGATAGTCACGGAACTGCTCCATCTTCTCGTCGCTTGCTCCCCGCAGAGGAATGTCGGGAATCTGGTGGAAGCGTATAAGATTGAAGCGGCAGTCGAGCCCTTTCACCAACTTGATGATGGCCTTGGCATGTTGCATGCTGTCGTTCACTCCCTTGAAGATGATGTACTCGAATGAAAGACGGCGTTGGTGGGAGAAGTCGTAGTTTCTTAGTAGTTCCACCACCTGCTCGATACCCATGCCTCTTTCGGCAGGCATCAGTTCGGCGCGCTCCGCTGGAATTGGGTCGTGCATAGAAATCGCCACATGACACTCGCTCTCTTCCAAGAATCGCTTTAACTTGTTTCTCACGCCCACGGAACTCACAGTAATGCGCCTCGGACTCCATGCCCAGCCATAAGAAGCCGTGAGAATCTCTGTGGCACGAAGTACGTTATCGAGGTTATCCATCGGTTCGCCCTGTCCCATGAACACGATGTTGGTGAGCTTGTCTACCTCAGGAAGCGAGTATATCTGGTTCAGAATGTCGCCAGCTGGCAGGCTGCCCTCGAACCCCTGCTTTCCAGTCTGACAGAAAAGGCAGTTCATCTTGCACCCCACCTGCGAGGAGACACAGAGCGTGGCGCGGTCTTTGTCGGGAATGTAGACTGTCTCGACGAACTTGCCGCTCCGGGTGGGAAACAGATACTTGACGGTTCCGTCCACCGAGTGCTGCGCGTCGGAATATCCGAAGCATCCTATCTCGTATTCTTCCGCCAGTCTGGCACGGTTGGCTTTCGAGATGTTCGTCATCTCGTCAATGCTCCCCACGTGCTGCCCATAGAGCCATTTGGCCATCTGCGCGCCCGTAAAGGTGGGCATTCCCAAGTCCTTGGCCACCTGCCTAAGTTCTGTCAGCGTAAGACCGAGAAGATATTTTTTTTCGTTATTCATAGTGCAAAGATACGCTTTTTTGCTGAAAAATTGTTATCTTTGCCACATATTTTAAGATTATAAGCAAAAATGAGAGAAAAAATAGACCTTTTCTTACCCTTCGAAGCCTTGGAGAAGGGCGAGGAAACGTTGCTCGAGCTTCACGAGAACAAAACGGTTCAACATATCAATCTTCTGGTAAGCAGCGACTTTGCCGCACAACACCAAGTGCCCGATGGCTGTACGTTCATAATAATCGACAGAATGGAGTCGTCCAACACAGTGGCAAGCATCGCCGAGAATACGGACGCCGACTACCTGCTGGTATGCACCAAGACGACATCGGTGCGCTGGGGGCTTTACTCCTTGGAGCGCTTCCTTCGCACTGCCGACGACACGGGAGCCGTGATGGTTTACAGCGACCATTATTCCTTGGAGGACAACACCTTGGCCAGGCATCCTGTCATCGACTATCAGGCAGGAAGCCTTCGCGATGACTTCGACTTCGGCAGCCTGTGGCTCATCAAGTCGCAGGCGCTGCTCGACTATGTGGCGCAACCCGACCGCATGGACTACCAGTATGCGGGGCTCTACGACCTGCGCCTGTATCTGAGCAGGAAGGGCGAAATATTCCATCTCAACGAATATCTTTACACCGAGGCCGAGCTCGACACCAGGAAGAGCGGCGAAAAGCAGTTCGACTACGTGAATCCGCGCAACCGCAAGGTGCAGATAGAGATGGAGCGTGCCTGCACCACGCATCTCGACAAGGTGGGAGCCATCATCGACACCAATTTCTATCGCCAACCCGACTTCGACGAACAGGAATTCGAGTACGAAGCCTCCGTGGTCATTCCCGTGTTCAACCGCGAGAAGACCATCGCCGATGCCGTGAGGAGCGCACTGTCGCAAAAGACCAGCTTCCCCTACAACGTCATTGTGGTAGACAACCATTCCACCGACCACACGGGACAGATCCTCGCCTCAATAGACGACGAACGCCTGGTACAAATAGTACCCGACCGCGACGACCTGGGCATAGGAGGCTGCTGGAATGTGGCGGTGAGCAGCGACCAGTGCGGAAGATTCGCCGTGCAGCTCGACAGCGACGACCTATACTCCTCGCCCAAGACGCTGCAGAAGATTGTAGACGCCTTCCATGAGCAGAAGGCCGCCATGATAATCGGCTCGTACCGCATGTGCGACTTCGACCTCAATACCCTGCCACCAGGACTCATCGACCACAAGGAGTGGACCGAGGACAACGGCTGCAACAACGCCCTGCGCATCAATGGCTTGGGAGCGCCGCGCGCCTTCTTTACGCCTTTGGCAAGACAAGTACTGTTCCCCAACACCTCGTATGGCGAGGACTACGCCCTGGGACTGGCTTTCTCGCGCCGCTATCGCATAGGGCGCATCTACGAGGAGCTCTACCTCTGCCGCCGCTGGGGCGGCAACAGCGACGCAGCCCTCAGCGTGGAGCGCGTGAATGCCAACAACCTATACAAAGACCGCCTGCGCACTATGGAGCTGAAAGCCCGCCAGCAGATGCTGCAGGGCAAGGCCGACAGCATGAAGGACAGCAGCATCTCGCGTTTCTTCAACAGGCAGCTGGAGATGTGGAAAGACGCACGCCATCGCTTCCGCGACCTGAAGCACATCGAGGTCCGTCAGCTCTCCGACCAGCTGAAAGTGCAATTCAATCCAGCCCGCATCGTCAGTACAGGAGCCAAGATAGACAAACGAACTCTCAGCGAACGCCCATGCTTCCTCTGCGAGCGAAACCGGCCCAAAGAGCAGATGACCAAGCAGATAGACGATCATTTCCAGCTCCTGGTCAACCCCTTTCCCATCCTGCCTGTCCACTTCACCATCGCCGCCACCAAGCACCAGCCGCAGTCCATCTACCGCCATTACGGCGAGATACACAAGTTTCTTTCGCTCTACAGCGAGCTGATGGTGTTCTACAACGGTCCCAAGTGTGGAGCCTCGGCTCCCGACCACCTGCACTTCCAAGCTGGCACAAGCGGCGTGCTGCCCCTGCAGGCAAACTGGCAAAGGCTCTCGCGCAGCCTCGTCGACATCATCTCGACCAGCGCCGAGGAGAAGGTAGCAGTGTTGCGCGACTTTATAGTGCCGGCCTTCGTCATCATCTCGAAGAGCGAGGACAGCGACGAGGAACTCTTCCATCGCCTCTACCGCTCCATGCCGATGCGGGGCGACGAGAGCGAGCCCATGATGAACATCATCGCCTGGCGAAGGGGCGACGAGTTCATCAGCGTCGTCATTCCGAGGGAGAAGCATCGCCCCGATGCCTATTTCGCCGAGGGCGAAGCACAAGTGATAGTTTCACCTGGCGCACTCGACATGGCAGGTCTGATGATAACTCCGCGCGAGGAAGACTTCAACAAGATGAATCTCGAGAAAGCTACAGCCATGCTGCGGGAGTGTGGCGTGTCGGCAGAGAAGATGGAAACCATCATCGGCAAGCTGAAGGCGTCTATGGAAACCAGGCGCGAACATCCACTCCAGTTGCTTGCCGACAGGGGAAAACAACCCGAGGTGACAGTAGGCATCGTGAGTGGCCAAAAGATACATTTCTCGCTCAACAAGCCTTATCTGGCCAAAGGCGAGATGGTGACGGGCAAACAGGAAGTAGCATTCTATGAGGGCGGCATTCTGTGGAACGGCAACCAGTACAGCTCGCTTACCTTCCATCCGCAAAGCACCGACGCATCCTTCTCGCTGAGCGACGTGACGATAGGCATCAACTTCCACTGGGAGCGCAAGGAGACGCAGACTTTCCTCGGCACCCTACGCCTGGTGGTGGAGTCGGACAAGATATGCGCCATCAACGAGCTGCCCGTGGAGCTGTACCTGGAGAGCGTCATCTCGAGCGAGATGAGCGCCACGTCGAGCTTAGAGCTGCTCAAGGCCCACGCCGTCATCTCCCGCTCATGGCTCCTGGCACAGATGAAGAAACGCCGCGAGGTGGCCGAGTCGGGCAACAACTTCTTCTCCTTCGTCAAGAAAGACGACACGCTCATACGATGGCACGACCGCGAGGACCACACCATCTTCGATGTCTGCGCCGACGACCACTGCCAACGCTACCAGGGTATCACCAAGGAGACATCGTCCCATGTGGCCGAAGCCATCCGACAGACCAAGGGGCAAATACTGATGGACGGCGACGACATTTGCGACACCCGCTTCTCGAAGTGCTGTGGCGGAGTAACCGAAGAGTTTCAATACTGCTGGGAGGATACACCGAAGAACTACCTCAGAAGCACGCGCGACATCATGTTGGGAGTGAAGCCGCAGGATACCGTAGCCCCCGCCCCGATGCCTTCGCTACAGGACGAGGCTGCGGCCGATGCCTGGATTCGCTCCACCCCTCCTGCCTTCTGCAACACCACGGACAAGAAGATACTCTCGCAGGTACTCAACGACTACGACCAGGAGACCACCGACTTCTACCGTTGGAAAGTGACGCTGACACAGAAGAAGCTGCAACAGCTGCTCGAGGAGAAATTGAAGATGAACCTTGGCGACATCCTCGACCTACAGGCCGAAGAGCGAGGCAAGAGCGGACGCATCAGCAAGCTGCGCATCGTGGGGAGCGAGAAGACCTTCGTCATCGGCAAGGAGCTCGAAATTCGCCGCACCTTGAGCGACACCCACCTCTACAGCTCGGCCTTCGTGGTGGACAAGCACGACATCGACAGGAAGGGCGTACCCCAGCGCTTCGACCTCATAGGAGCAGGCTGGGGGCATGGTGTGGGGCTCTGCCAGATAGGCGCCGCCGTGATGGGCGAGGAGGGCTACCGTTACGATGCCATCCTGCTGCACTACTACCAGGGGGCAGAAATCAAGAAGGTGTATAAATAAAATAAGAGTGTCGACACTCGACATTCCACAATCCATTCACAACATTCAACATTTTTAAGAAAGGTGGTTACAAAGAATACAAAGAAAAACAGCAGGAGTCCCTGGGCTTGGATTCCGACCTTATATTTTGCGGAAGGGCTGCCCAACATCATCGTCACAGGCCTTTCCGTGGTAATGTACATGCAGATGGGGCTCACCGATGCCGAGGTGGGCCTTTACACAGGCTGGCTGAGTCTGCCATGGGTCGTCAAGCCATTGTGGAGCCCGTTCATCGACTTGCTGAAGACCAAGCGTTGGTGGGTGCTCACCATGCAGGCTCTCATCGGCGCCGCCCTGGCGGGCATCGCCTTCTCCATCCCCACGGCCTTCTGGTTCCAGGCCACGATGTGTTTCTTCTTCATCATAGCTTTCTGTAGTGCCACGCACGACATTTCCGCCGATGGCTTCTACATGATAGAGCTCGACGAGCACAACCAGACCAAATACGTGGGCTTGCGCAACACCTTCTACCGCCTTGCCGTCATCTTCGTCAACGGAGTCTTGGTATCGCTGGCTGGCATCCTGCAGGTTGTGTTCCGCAACCAGATACGGTTCTCGTGGGCGCTGATATTCTACGCACTGGCAGGCATTTTCATCGGTCTCTGGCTCTACCACAGCCACTTCATGCCGTGTCCTGCCGACGATGTGCAGACCGAACGGAGCGTGGGCGAGGTGGCTTGCGAGCTGAAGAACATGTTTGGCACGTTCTTCCGGAAGTTCCCCATCAAGGAAACTATCTGCGTCATGCTCTTCCTGCTGCTCTACCGCTTCCCCGAGGCCTTGCTCAACACCATGACCAAGACCTTCATCCTCCGCCCCAACTCGCAGGGCGGATTGGGACTCTCTCCCCAGGAGTACGGCTTCGCCAACGGCACCATCGGACTGATAGGACTCTTGCTGGGCGGCATCCTCGGAGGCATTCTGGCGAGCAGGGACGGCATGAGAAAGTGGTTGTGGCCCATGGTCATGGCCATCACCCTGCCCGACGCTGTCTACATCTTCCTGAGCTACTCGCTCAACTCCCACCTCGTCGTAGTTTCCTTCTGTCTGTTTGTCGAGCAGTTTGGCTACGGCCTGGGCTTCACCGTCCTCACCCTCTACATGCTCTTCTACAGCCAGGGCAAGTTCAAGACCTCGCATTATTCCATCTGCACGGGTATTTCCTATCTCGGCCTGATGCTGCCCGGCATGCTCTCGGGCTACCTCAAGGACATGGTGGGTTACCGCATGTTCTTCATCATCGTCATGGCGTGCTGCTCCATCACCTTCCTGGTGACGGCCTTCCTCAAGATAGACCCCGACTTCGGAAAGAAAGACAAGGAGGAAATAGAGGAAGAAGAGAAAATGGAAGGTTTAGGGAGACAATTCCCATAAAAAAGGCCGTTGAGACGATTCTCAGTGGTGTAACTACTCAGCACCCGCATTTGAAAATGATGCTCTGGGAACAGCGTATATACATTCAGACAACGGGTTACTGATGATATTTTAAAGAGTGCCCAAAAGTCGTTCCGTATTTTGGGCACTCATTGACCACACGATGGGTAACATATGCCCAGCGCATGGTCACCAAGGAACCAGCGCATGGTCACATAATGAACAGTCACCGTTTACAATATATCAACCATATTGATTGACTTTTCCTGATTTGATTAGACTCTTTTTTTTCTTTATAAACTATAAAGATAGACACTATCAGTTTGATGCAACTATAATAGTAGACACCTTCTTTGAGCTTAAACTGTTTTAATAGACACAACTTTACGAGTCGCACTATTAAAATAGTCAATCTCACCAATGGGTACTTCATACCATTTTATGCTTCTTTGGTAAGTTATTGCTCAAAAGTGCCAGTAACCACTTGTTGTCTACAGGGGGCTGAGTAGTTACTCGGCGACCTTTTTCTGTTAAACAATTCAAAAACTTCAGTCTAACCCCTTGCAATATCATTTTAATATCATATATTTGCAATATCAAAATGATATCAATATAAACAGTAAAAATATGGAAAATAAGGAATTTACTTTTCAGGGCAAAACCGTAAATGGCATTCTGATGTTAGTGATCAACATTCTTGGCCTCCTGGCAGGAATAGGATTTTTCGTATTGGCCTGCCTGTCTGAAGAAACGTGGCAGACCTGCGCATGGGGCATCGGCAGCGCAGCACTCCTCATCCTGAGCATCATCTGCGTTTGCGGCTTCATCCTCGTGGAGCCAGGACAGGCTCGCGTATTGCTTTTCTTCGGCAAGTATCGCGGCACATTCACCCAGCCAGGTTACTATTGGATGAATCCGTTTATTTGCCAGAAGAAGCTCTCTCTCCGAGTGCGCAACCTCGACGCAGAACCCATCAAGGTGAACGACAAGACGGGCAATCCCATCATGATCGGCATGGTATTGGTGTGGAAGTTGAAAGACACCTACAAGGCTATCTTTGAGATTGACACCCAGACTATGGCTGAAGGTTCCACAGGCCAGGCCGGCATCGGTGCCTCCGCGGCACAGGTGATGAACATGCTGGGGCGCTTCGTCCAGATCCAGGCAGACGCAGCCCTGCGACAGGTGGCGGGACAGTATGCCTACGACGATGATGAGGACGGCAACAGCAGGCAGAAGACACTTCGTGACGGAAGCGACGAAATCAACAAGGAGCTGGAAGCCCGCATCGACGAGCGACTGGCGATGGCAGGCATCGAGGTGGTGGAGGCCCGCATCAACTATCTGGCCTACGCCCCCGAAATCGCAGCCGTGATGCTTCGTCGCCAACAGGCTTCAGCCATCATCTCGGCCAGGGAGAAGATTGTGGAAGGAGCCGTCTCGATGGTGAAGATGGCTTTGCAGAAACTAAGCGACGAGGAGGTGGTGGAGCTTGACGACGACAAGAAGGCAGCCATGGTCAGCAATCTGCTCGTAGTGCTATGTGGCGACGACACCGCCCAGCCTGTGGTGAATACAGGAACATTGAATCATTAACAGCATGGCTAAAAAAGAGACTACCACAAAGAGTTTTATATTACGCATCGATTCGGAAACGATGGATGCCATTGAGGCATGGGCTGCTGACGAGTTCCGCTCCACCAACGGCCAGCTGCAATGGATCATCTCTGAAACGCTGCGCAAGGCCGGCAGGATGCCCAAGAAAAAGAAGGCCGCAACCATAGGCCGGAAAAATGAAGCCGAATCGAATCAAAAATAGAAGTGGAAAAATGAAAAATAAACAGAAACTGTTGAGCTTTGTACTCGATCTATTATCATTCAAAGACAGCGACGACGAAGAGCAGGGCGGAATCTTCTCGCAAGTCAAGATATATCGCACCACCAGCGTCAAGGTCTTTGAGTTCATTGTAGGAATTCTTATTCTGGCCATTTGGCTGCTCACCATCAGAAACATCATTCATGCGACTCCCGACCAGAGGCTCGATTGTCTGGTTGTCGGAGTGATTGGCACATTCATGTGTGTCGGTGCATTGAGCCATAGCTATCATCCAACGGCCTACGACTTGCCGTTCGTCAAGATTGTCAACGCCAGACAGGTACATTACCTGTCGCTTTGCTACCGCCTACATTCCATAGTTTTCGCACTCTTCTTTCTATGGGTAAATTGTGCGTACTTGATTGAGAGCGAGGCTATCTTTAATGGAGGAATGATAACATGCGTAACTCTTTTATTTTTGAATTGCATATTCTTTATATACAAGATACGCAAGTTGCGCGACCTTGTGGAAGCAGAGGATCCTTTGCCCGCCATCCGGAACGAAAAACTCCTCACCATAGGCACATTTGTGCTGTCCATAGCCATTGGCTTCGGGGTACATTGTTTGCCGTTCTGGGGCAGCATCCCGAGCCTGCTAAGGGGAGTTTTAAAGGGCATCGTCGCCATTGCCGTGATAGTCGGCATCATCTGGATAGGACAGAGATTCTTCGGTCTTTTCCGCGAAATAAACAAAGAAGAGCCCAATACTCCGGGGAAACAATAACAGCCCCAAAGACAGACAGTATTCTATTCATTTTTCTCCTTGCCAAAACTTGACCATCCCTCTAAGTACTTAGGGTTTGCTAATTAACATGAGTTCAACGAAATATAAGTGTCTGAAAATTTGGTGATTAGCGAAATTGTTGTAACTTTACAAGTGCTAAATATCAAAAGTTTACAAACAACAATCGCTATGATCACCGAGGACAAAGTTACTGAAATTTTCTGTATTGCGGATGACTTCTGCAAAGTTTTTGATGCCCAAATGGAAAAATACACCATAAAAAGCAATTTAAAACGCAAATATCATCGTGAATCGACCATGTCAAAGGCCGAAATTATGGTTATCATTATACTTTTCCACAGTTCAGGCTTTCGTTGCTTGAAGCATTTCTACAAAGAATATGTATGTGTGCATCTTCGACACTTGTTTCCAAAGGTTGTATCATACAATCGTTTTATGGAACTCCAGAAGACCATCGCTATTCCGTTGGCTATCTTTATTAAGAAGGTGCTTTTGGGAAATATACTGGCATAAGTTTCGTGGACAGCACCCCTCTTCGTGTATGCAGGAATCAGAGAATCCTTATACATAAGACATTTAAAGGTATCGCTCAAAGAGGCAAATGTTCTATGGGATGGTTTTTCGGTTTTAAGCTCTATCTAAATGTAATGAAAAGGGAGAATTGCTAAATTTCATGATTGTTCCTGGTGATATTGACGACCGTAAGCCTCTAGAACATCAGGGTAAACGCATCAAACTTTTTACCTTTTAGTAACAGTAAAAAAATAACTTGGTACATTTTTATGTCCTTTTTATGAAGCAACACATAATTGAAAGATAGAGTTCTAAGCACCTCTTTTGCCCCATATTTTCTATAAATCTGCTTGGCATTTTTGTACCAAGTTATTTTTTTACCATTACTTAACACATAAAATATGATTCTGTATCTTATTGAAGATTA
>ERZ808240.577-NODE-577-length-46992-cov-4.843556_pt1 | contig 46992 bp, 45 predicted proteins | sample MGYA00521084_ERZ808240 | MGnify/ENA primary metagenome ERZ808240 (study PRJEB31516, sample SAMN03275571) | gut metagenome | biome: mammalia-associated habitat; material: feces | host: Papio cynocephalus | place: Kenya | collected 2012-08-06 ...
CGGTTCGCCGCCATGACGTATTGGCGAAGGTTGCGAGCCTCGAATCCGTAGCGCCTGAGCTCGTCGCACAGGCGAATAAGCGGCAGGTCATGGCCATCCACAAGGTCGCGCCCATGGGGCGAGCGCTTGAGCGAGATCACACCAGCCTCCGAAAGCTCCCTGACGAACGAGACCTGGGCCCCGCAGAGCTCGGGCATACGGTCGATCGGGTGGAGCTTCTCGGCGACCTCGGGGTCGTCTTTCTGCATGACAATGCTGTCCGCCTGTAAATCGAAGCTCGACTCGCCACCGGAATCCTTGTGTTCCAGCTCCTCCTTGATCACCGAGAGGGGCATAAAGCGGTTCTTTTGGAGATAAAGAATCGTCTCGAGCCGCTTGATGTCCCTCTGTGAGTACAGGCGGTAGCCGCCGGGAGTTCGCGAAGGATTAAGAAGCCCCTCGTCCTGCAGATAACGTACCTTTGACACGGAGAGGTCGGGGTACTGCTTCTGGAGCTTCTTGACGACTTTGCCGATGGTCAGGTATCCGGCGTCCGGCATGAGCGGCTAAATCTCCGTCGCGATGCGCTTGGAGCGCGCGTTCGTGTGGAAGACCATCCTGAATGTCCCGATCTGGATGGTGGAACCGTCCTTGAGCGTGGCCTCGTTTACGATGGCACCATCTACCCAGGTACCGTTTAGGGAGCCCTGGTCCTTGATGGTCGCATAGCCGGAGGCGACGGTCTCGAGATTGAGGGTCGCGTGGTGGCGTGAAACCGTCATGTCGTTCAGGAAGACGCTGTTGCTCGGGTCACGGCCGATTGTGATAGTCGCCGCGTTGAGCTCAAAGGTCTCGCCGATCTGCGGCCCCTTGACGATGGTCAGCGTGGGCTGGACGGGCTTGGATGCTGCCATGAGGTCGGGCACGGTGGCGTCGGCCGAAGGCATGCGGAAGATCTCGGTGGCGCCGCTCTGCGAAACGGGGCTCTGGTTATCCATGGGTTCTCCCCTCAAGAAATCTGGTTCTTGTCTATCTTACTACCGCTTAGCGGCAGGCCACTGCGTCCATCTGTACGCAGGCGCCGAGCGGCAGCTCGCTGACGCAGGCCACGGTCCGGGCAGGCATGGGCAAAGAGAAGCGGTCGCCCATCACTTCGTCGACGGCCTCGAGGTCGCGCATGCTCGTGACGAAGACCGTGACCTTGGCGACGTCCGAGAGCTCCAGGTCGACCCCTGCGAGGATCTTCTCCATGAGGTCGAGGATGCGCGAGGCTTGGGCCCTTGCGTCGCCCCCGATGAGCTCCCCGTCGTCTCCTTGGGCGACGATCCCCGAGGTGTAGATGTGCCTCGCGGCCGTCGTGCCGATCGAGTACGGGCCCGTTGCCTCAGGCATATCGTGTAGGGGAATTTGATACTTCATAATCGCGCTCCTTGCAACGGGTTAGAGCGAGCGTGCGCCGACGAAGTCCTGCTCAGCGCGGAGCAGGACCCACTGCGTGAGCTGCTCTTTGGACGGCTTGACCTGATTGGTCTCGCTCAGGAGGTCTCCCCATGGGAGCAGGTACTTCTCGGCGCGCGTGAGGTTTTCTGCCCCGAGAGGTGCTACCTGCTCAAAGGAAAGGAAGCTTCGCCAGAGGATACGGGCGCGCGCGGGGGGCACGAGGACAAGGAAGACTGGCAGGCTCGTTCCGGGAACGGGAACCCCGGCGACGACGCAACCGATCTTGTCGAGCTTGAGGTCCTTTACTTCGCCCGGCTGCGGAAGGTCGCGCGGATGCTCCACGTAGTCGGAGAGGACCGTTCGCGCGGAGTTGCCCGCCATGAGCAGCGGCACGAGCATGCGGGTCGCGTCCTCGAGCTTCGTCCCCTCGTACGGGGCGAAGCCGTTCTGCTCGATTCCCGCGAGGAAGCCGAGCCAAGCGGGAGCGACCTCTCCCCTTGCGCTGGGGTCGATGAGCGCGTACTCGTCGTTTCCCGTGCGCACGACGAGCGGGATAGAGGTGAGGGCACCCTCGGCCGTGAGGGAGGCCATCCAAGCGCACTTGCCTACCTGGAGCTTGTTTGAGCAAAAGCCGGCTTCCATGAGCTCGTGGGCATGCTTCCCGCTCACGAGGTAGTAAGAAGACCCGGTGAGGTCGGCAAGATTCGCTTTGCCGGGATCGAGCTCTGCCGACTCGCTCGGGTAACTCATGGCCCGTATGTCTCCCCCGTCCTCGGACGGCTCGAGTTTTGCTCCGAGAAGGACGTGCTCCTCGTACAGCGTTCCCATGCGGGCCTGCTGCTGTTTGCTCATGATGATGCCTCCAGTTTAGTTCTGCGCGTCGTGCGCGTGCTCGCGGGCGATCCTAATGCCCTGGACCGTGTAGATCGCCGCGGTGATGAACGAGCAGACGATGCCGATGTATACGAGGAAGATGCCGGCGCACGTGGACTCCGCGTTAAGGCCGGGGAGCCAAGTCGCGACGGTGAGGCCAAGGCCGTTGACCTGCGGTACGCCGAGCAGCAGCCAGCAGAACCCTGACATAAGAAGCGCGGTCGTGACCTTTCCGATGAACACAACGTCCACGGGGCGGGCGCGGAATTTTTGCAGGATGGTCGCGCCGATCGCGAGGTAAAGGTCTCGACCGATGACGAACACGGGGATCCAGACCGGCAGCTCGCCGACGACGAGGAGCCCGAGCACGCCCGTGAAGAGAAGGACGCGGTCCATGATGGGGTCCATGATCTTGCCGAGCCACGAGACGGTTTGCGTCCGGCGGGCAACCTGGCCGTCGAGGAAGTCGGTCACGGCCGCGACGGCGTAGCAGACCAGGGCCACGGTTCGGTTGCCGTGCGTGCAAAAGATGACGAGGAAAGCGATGGTCAGGCCTAGTCGGCAGAACGTGATGATGTTTGCCGGCGTGAGAATCTGCTGGGAAGGATTGCTAGAGGTGCCCACGGGGGTCTCTACCTGCCCGTGGGCTTGTCTTTCGGCGGCGTCTGAGTCCGCGATCTTGCGTATGGTTGCTTGCAGTCTTTCGATTCTTGTGGACACGCGGGCGCCTCTCTCCGTTACTTCTCAACAACTTTCAAAGGTACCCTATTTTGGCTGCAATCAACCGCGACAGCAGGTCAGGCTCATGCGAATACCGAGAAGTACTTGAGCGTGGCCGGTCTACAGCCCATTCGGACGAGGATTAACCCCTGAAAGCCGTGGACTCGAGAAGCCTGATGAGGACGCGGATGCCCTGCGCGTAGACGCGCTTCTCGATGCGCTCGTTCATGCCGTGCACGCCGCGTGCCTCTTCCTCGGGGGCCGGCCTGAAGGGGCATACGCGCAGGATGGAGCCGCAGATCCGCTCGTAGCGGACGGAATCGGTTCCTCCGCACACGAAGGAGGGCACCCAGACGATCCCGGGGTGGAAATGCTCGAACGACTCCTTGAGCTCGGCGTACCCGGGCCCGTCGACGCTGTCTATGCGTCCGGCCGGCGTCTCGTGGGTGATTCGAGCCTCCACGCCCGTACCTGCGATCGCGCGGTTTACCTCATCGAGTATCTGCGCCCCGGTCGTGCCCGGAAGCAGGCGGAAATTGATCGTGGCCTGGACGTCTCCAGGCATGACGTTCGCGGCCGGAGAGCCGCCCTCAAGCTGGTCGACGGCAACGGTCGTGCAGACGAAGGGATAGAGCTCGCGAACCTGTGCCGCCGCTCCTGCGATCGCGTCGCCGTTCGTATCGATGTCCGAGACGAGCCCCGCGAAGGGCTCCTGGGTGATGTGGGGTGCGAGCGCCGCAAACGTGCCGCCCACGATGGGGCCGAGCTCGGGCGCGGGTTTGTTATCGCAGATACGGGAGATCGCCTTGCAGAGGCGCTCGAGCGAGGTACCGCCAAACGGGTTCGACGAATGACCTGCCTCTCCATGCGCGGTGAGCGCGACGTCGAGATAGCCTTTCTGGGATATCGCTATGTCTGAGACCACGGTGCCGGGCGCGCCGTATGCCGCCCCGTCAAAGAGCGTCGTCGTTCCCTCGTCAAGAAGGAACTGAGAACGGACACCGCGGCGCTCGAGTTCCTGCGCAAGCGCGGTCGCCCCGTGGCTGCGGACCTCCTCGTCCTCGCCGAAGGCGAAGATAATCGTGCGGACGGGCTTCTTGCCAGCCGAGAGGAGATACTCGCAGGCCTCGAGCTCGGCCATGAGCATGTCCTTGATGTCGAGGGCGCCCCTTCCCCAGACATAGGTGTCGTCGATATCCCCCGAGAACGGGTCGTGCTCCCATGCGCTTTCCTCGGTTTGCTGCGCGGGAACCACGTCCTGATGGGCAATGAGCTGCACGGCATCGAGTTCCGGGCGGGTCCCGGGGACCGTGATGAGCACGGAATGTCTTACGAGCTCAAACGTGCCGGCTGCCATGATGTGGGAGAAGCTCTTACGGAGGTGGTCCTGGAGCTTCTCGAATTCAGCCCAGTCGGTATCCTCTGGCGTCGTGTAGACCGTTTTGCACGCGAGGGCGCCCGCGAGCCTGCGGCACGCGGCGTCGTAGTCGAGGTCGGGGTACTCGTCCTCATGAGCGAAGTAGTCGTACGGGTCGAGCGTGGTCGGCACGGCAGATCCTTTCTTGGGTTAGCTTTTGCGGCGGCGGGGTCCTTCTTAGCGGTCTTTCTTAACGGGCTTTATGCGTGAGCTCGAAGCCCTTCATGAACTCGACGAGCTTCTGCACGCCGGCGAGCGGCATGGCGTTGTAGATGGACGCGCGCATGCCGCCCACGATGCGGTGACCCTTGAGGTTCACGAGACCTGCCTCAGCTGCCTCCTTGAGGAACTCCGCATCGAGCTCTTTGTCGCCGGTGACGAAGGGAACGTTCATGAGCGAGCGGCTCCGGGACTCGACGGTTGAGTTGAACAGCTCGGATTCGTCGAGGAACCCGTAGAGAAGGTCCGCCTTCGCGTGGTTGATCTGGGCCATGCCCTCGAGGCCTCCCTGGGCCTCGATCCACTTGAAGACCTTGCCGCAGATGTAGATGCCCCAGCAGTTGGGCGTGTTGTAGAGCGATCCGGCGTCCGCCTGGGTCTTGAAGCGCAGCATTGTGGGGACGCCCGGCAGGTCATCGGGGATGAGGTCGCGGCGCACGATGACGACCTGAACGCCTGCGGGCCCCACGTTCTTTTGGACGCCGGCGTGGATCAGTCCGAAGCGCGTCACGTCGACGGGTTCCGAGAGGAACATCGAGGACTGGTCGGCGACGAGGACGTGGCCCTTGGTGTTGGGGAGCTCCGGGTAGCGCGTGCCATAGATGGTGTTGTTCTGGCAGATGTAGACGAAGCTCGCGTCGTCGCGAATGGGGAGGTCGGAAACGTCGGGGATGTAGGAGAACTTCTTATCTTTCGAAGATGCGAGGACCTTGGGGTCGCCGAGGATCTGGGCTTCTTTGTAGGCCTTATTTGCCCAGTTGCCGGTGATGATGTAGTCGGCCTTTTTGTTCGGCGCGAGGTTCAGGAACACCGAGGAGAAGATGAGCGAGTCGCCGCCTTGGAGGAACAGCACGGCATAGTCGTCCGGGATGTTCATGAGCGAGCGGAGGTCGGCCTCGGCGTCGTCGATGATCTTTTGGAAGACGGGGGAACGGTGGCTCATCTCGTTTACCGACATGCCGCAACCGCGGTAGTCGAGCATCTCTGAGGCCGCCTCTTCGAGCACGGGCTCGGGTAGGACGGCGGGACCGGCGGAGAAATTGTAGACGCGAGACAATCCGATCACTCCAAACCAGGAAGAAGCGCGTTTCTGTGTGTTCCCATGATATTCGGAGCCGCAGGGTTTCGTGCGGAGTGTAACGTTGTCGATATAGGAAAAGGAGGGTCTATGGGCACATTCTTGAACGCGAGCCCGGTGTTCGGGCCGGTTCACAGCCGGCGGCTCGGGATCTCGTTGGGCGTGAACATGATGCCTGCGAGCGGGAAGATCTGCACGTTTGATTGCCTGTATTGCGAAAACGGCCTCAATTCGCAGCGCCGCTGCTCCGAAGGCCATAACACTGCGGAGACCGTGGCTCGGGCGCTCGAGACGAAACTGCGCGCAATGGCGGATGAGGGTGCTTTGCCCGACGTCATTACCTTTGCGGGTAATGGCGAGCCTACGAGCGCCCCGGAGTTCCCAGAGGCCGTCGAGCGCGCGATCACGTTGCGAGACGAGCTCGCGCCCAAGGCAAAGATCGCCGTTCTCTCGAACGGGACCAATGCCTGGAAGCCCCGCGTCAAGGCGGCGCTCATGAAGGTCGACGACAACATCTTGAAGCTCGATACCGTGGACGACGGCTACATCAGGCTGCTTGACCGTCCGGTCGGTCCCTATTCTGCTGCCAAGCAGGTGGAAACCTATGCGGGGTACGACGGGCACGTTATCGTGCAGACCATGTTCCTCAAGGGGTCCTGGGAAGGCCATGACCTTACGAACTTTGGCGACGAGTACGTGAACCCTTGGCTTGAGGCGCTGAAGAAGATCGGACCTCAAGAGGCGACGATCTACACGGTTGCGCGCGAGACTCCCGTTTCCGGATTGGAGAAGTGCCCGCGCGAGAAGATGGACGAGATCGCCGGGCGCTTACGTGGCATAGGGGTTCCCTGTCAGGTGTCTTACTAGTTCAAAGCCGCGCTGGCCAACTTTTCCAAAATTCCCGCTTGCGATACTGCTTGAACCTGTGTATAGTTCTTTCTTGCGCGAAGGCGCGATGAAAACGGGTGGTGGCGCAGTTTGGTAGCGCACTTGACTGGGGGTCAAGGGGTCGCTGGTTCGAATCCAGTCCACCCGACCAGAATATTAGAAGCCAGGCTTTTGCCTGGCTTTTTTATTTCTCCTTCAAATAAACAAAAATCAGCAAACGTTTATACTCCCGCCACGCTATGATTCAATCAACGTTGAATTACGAGACGGAGGTTTCTATGGCTAGCATTTTCGACAAGATCGGCGAGGCTTTTAGCACGAACGATGAGGTCGATGTCAACGAGGCAGTGCAGGCTGCGGCTACCGCCGGTGCCCTTCTCGCTGCCGTGGGCGGCAAGGAGAACGTCAAGTTCATGACTTCCTGTGCGACCCGTCTGCGCCTCCAGCTCGCTGACCCCACCGTCGTTGACGACGAGGCCTGCAAGAAGGCCGGCGCCATCGGCGTGCTCCACATGAACGACGACAAGCTGAACGTTCACGTTGTTCTTGGCACCGAGAAGGTCCAGAACGTGGCCGATGCTTTTGCGAAGCTTATCTAAACAGCTCCTTAAACGTTTTTCGCCCCCTGACTTCACTTGAAATCAGGGGGCGTTTTCTTTGGAGATTTAAGCGTGTGTAGCGTTCTCAAGCTTAAAGTCTGTTCGCGGTGGCGATGACGTCCGCTCCGGTTCCGAGGACATTGGGCACGATGACGTCGCCGATGTGGACCGGTGGCTCGACCGCAACCCCGGCGAGTGAATCGACCACGGCTCTCACTTTGTCTTTTGGCACCCCCGTTGATGACTTGACCGGGACGGTGCGGAAGCGTGGAGAGCCTTCTAGCACGACGGTCGTCGTTACGGTCCTGACGGGATTCTTGGTTTCGTCGACGGCGTACTTCTTTCCGCGGGGGCATCGGTTTCCTGAGATGACCGTAACCTCACCGTTCTCCAGTGCAACTTCAAGGGCGCATCCGCGGGGGCAGCAGATGCAGGTGAGGTGCGCCGTTGTGCGTGTTGCCATGCGATCACTTCCCCTCGAGCGAAACGTGGATGACGGTCCCCGGGGCAATGTCTTTGAGCGCTTCGGCGGGAACCGTTGCCGTTTCCATCTGGCCGGGCGTGAGGATTTGGCGGCGCTTGTGATGCGCACTTCGCTCCCCTACCCGCACATCGACCCAACGGTCCTCGTAGACACCGTCAACGCGGAACCTGATGGTAACGTCCTGCGCGTCTTCGTTCCCACGGGCTTTGACATACTGAGGAACGGTGTAGCGTACGCCCTGCGACGCCAAGACGGGGATTTCTACGCTCCGCTCAGCTACGTCTCGCTCAGCTGGCGCGTGACGATTAAGCGCATATCTGGCCGCCTCTCGCCCAGCGTGCTCGGCCTCCTGCGTGACGTAGTCGACGAGGTCGTGCGCGTGCAGGACGTTTCCGCAGGCGAACACCCCGGGGACCGAGGTCTCGAGCGTGTCGTCGACCACAGGCCCTCTTGTTGTGGGCGACAATTCCACGCCCGCGCCCCGGGAGAGCTCGTTTTCGGGAAGAAGCCCAACCGAGAGAAGCAGCGTGTCGCAAGGATAGCGTTTCTCGGAGCCTGGCAGAGGCCGACCTTGAGCGTCGACCTCTGCGACAACGACCGCCTCGACGCGCTTCTTGCCTTCGATGCGCACAACGGTGTGGGACAGGAGGAGCGGTATGCCGAAGTCGTCGAGGCACTGCACGATGTTTCGCTTGAGGCCACCCGAGTAGGGCATGAGCTCGGCGACGCACGCGACGTGGGCTCCCTCAAGCGTCAAACGCCTGGCCATGATGAGGCCGATGTCGCCCGAGCCCAGGATCACGACCTCTCGACCCGGCATGACGCCCTCGTTGTTGACGAGCTTCTGCGCACAGCCGGCCGTGTAGACGCCGGCGGGCCGGAATCCGGCGATCCCCAAGGCGCCGGCAGGCCTTTCTCGGCAGCCCATGGCAAGGACGACCGAGCCGCAGAAGATCTCCTGGAGACCGATTTTCTCGCCGACGCAAGTGACCGCGAGCGAGCCCGCGTGCCGCTGAACGTCGATGACCATGGAGCCAAGCATGAATTCCGTGCCCGCATCCTTAGCGAGTTCCTCGAACCGGGCCGCGTACTCGGGCCCCGTGAGCTCCTCCTTGAACGTGATGAGGCCGAAGCCGTTGTGGATGCATTGGTTGAGAATGCCTCCGAGTTGATCGTCGCGCTCTATGACGAGGACGCGACCTGCCCCCTCTTGCCTTGCCGCGAGCGCTGCGGCAAGCCCTGCCGGTCCCCCTCCTACGACCACGACATCGGCGCTACGCATCTGAGCGGCCCTCCTTGGGAAGGCCCAGGGCCATCGGTGAGCCTGGGCCGGACTTCGTTATGTTCTGGAGGTCGAGACCCGGAACTTCTCTGGCGAGGATCTCCATGATCTTTGGCGTGCAGAAACCGCCTTGGCACCGCCCCATCCCCGCCTCGGTGCGGCGCTTGATCGCGTCGAGGGACGTCGCAGGTATCGGTGCGTGTATAGCGTCGACGATCTGCCCCTCCGTGACGCGACGGCAGCGGCAGACCACGTGGCCATAGTCGGGCCTTGATTTGATGAGTTCCGCCCATGTGGCGGGGTCCATGTCCTCGAAGCGCGGCGGCCGCTCGCGACGCGCCTCGAACCTCGTGTTTGCTCCGGGGTTCCCGAGGCATTCCGCGACGATGCCCGCGACCATTCGCCCGATGGCGGGGGCGGACGTGAGCCCTGGGGACTCGATCGCCGCGCAATCGATGAAGCCGGGGGCGCCTTTGACCTCTCGAATAGCGAAGTCGTGCTCGGGGCGATGGGCGCGAAGGCCGCTGAAGGTGCGGATCGTCTCACGGAAGGGCACGTCTCTCATGGTGAGCGCCGATTTCTCGCGTATCTGCGCGAGCGCTTCCGGCGTCACGTCGATCCCGGACTTGTCTGCGATGTCCTCTGCCGTCGGTCCCACAAGGACATTGCCCGATGTGGTGGGGGTCACGAGGATTCCCTTGCCCAAGGGTCCCGGCAAGGCAAAGACGGTGTGCTTTACGTAGCCGCTTACGGTCGTGTCGAGCACGTAGTATTGGCCGCGGCGGGGCGTGATCGTCATGTGGTCGGCAGCCTCGCATACGAGGTTGTGCAGCTCGTCGGCATGGACGCCGGCAGCGTTGACGACTGCATGGGCGTAGAGCGCGCCCCGTGAGGTGACGATACGCCAGCCTCTGCCCGTCTCGCCCCGCTCAAAGCCCTCTACGCGTTCATTGAAGCGGAAGTCGACGCCATTCGTCTTCGCGTTTTCTGCGAGGGCCACGGTGAGCTGGAACGGGTTTACTATCCCGGCCGTTGGGGCCCAGAGCGCGCAGACGGCGGAATCCGAGACGTTGGGCTCAAGGGAGCGGATTTCCTCTTTCTCGACGATTCGGATTTCTTTTACGCCGTTCTCGATGCCTCGCGCGAGCAAGGCTTCGAGCGCAGGCCGCGAGGCCTCTGAGGTGCAGACGACGAGCGAGCCGATCTTCTGGAAGTCGACGCCGAGCTCTTCGCAGAGCGGGCCCATGAGGGCCGAGCCCTCGACGTTGAGCTTGGCCATCAGCGTTCCCGGCATCGCGTCGAAGCCAGCGTGGACGATGGCTGAATTTGCCTTGGACGTGCCGCAGCAGACGTCTTCCTCGGCCTCCACGACGCAAGCTGAAAGCGAAAGCTTCGCGAGCTCCCGGGCGATGCTGCAGCCGCTGACCCCGGCGCCGATGACGACGACGTCGTACGCGTTTGTTGCCATGCTGCCCCCTCGACTAGGGTACACGTGGCTTTATGCTGTCCTAGCTGGGCGTGGTTGAGCCAAGAAAACCGTGTGAACGGTAGAAACCCCGCGGGCAACGGCGTGTCTCGACCGTGCCCGCGGGGTGCTGTGGCCTGAAATGCTCGAATAGGATGACGCGTACGCTAGAGCCCGAGCTTCGAGGCGAGCTCGAGCCACTCGTCCTCGAGGGAGGCTTTCTCGGCCTCGCAGTCGTCTATCTTCTTCTGCGCGTCCATGAGGGCCTCGAAGTCCGACGGATCGATCTGTCCCATCGCCTCGCGCAGGCGCTCCGGCTCCCCGTCGAGCTTGCCCAGGCGGCGCTCAACGGCGTCATAGCGCTTCTTGAGCTCGCGTCTCTCGGCGTTGCTCATGGTGGGCGCAGCGTCGTTCTTCTCGGCGGCCGCGTCCTGACCGCTCGAGCCCTGGGTACCTGATGCCGGTGCGGAGGAGCGCTCGGATGCGGCAAGAAGATCGAGGTACTCGTCGACCCCGCCCGGGACGTGGCGGACGTGGCCGTCGATGAGGGCGTACTGGTCGTCGGTCACGCGCTCCATGAGGTAGCGGTCGTGGCTTACCACGAGCAGGGTGCCCGGCCAGGTGTCGAGCAGGTCCTCGAGCACGGCGAGCATATCGGTGTCCAGGTCGTTGCCGGGCTCGTCGAGGACGAGCACGTTCGGTTCGTCGAGGATGACGCAGAGAAGCGCGAGGCGCCTGCGTTGGCCGCCCGAGAGGTCCTTCACGAACGACTGGAGCTCACGCTGCTCGAAGCCCAGGCGCTCGCAGAGCTGCGTGGGGCTCAGGAGTTTCCCGCCCACGAGGTAGTTGTGCTTGTAGCGCGACAGGATCTCCAGGATGCGCCAGTCCTCCTTGCTTGTGAGGGAGTCCAGGTGCTGCGACATCCAGCCGAACTTCACCGAGGCGCCGATCTGAACCGAGCCGTGCGTGGGCTTGAGCCGGCCGGTCATGAGCTTGAGCAGCGTGGACTTGCCGGCGCCGTTCGCGCCGAGGATGCCGTAGCGGTCGCCGGGGCCGATGAGCCAATCAAGGTCGGAAACCACGGGTGCTTCGGCGCCGGGGTAGGTGAACTCGACGTCCTTCATCGTGATGACCTTCTTGCCCAGTCGGCTCACGGCGAGGCGCTTGAGCTCGAGGGGATTTCTGAGCGGCGGGTCGTTCGCGATGAGCTCGCGGGCGGCGTCGATGCGGAACTTGGGCTTGCTCGAGCGGGCCTTCGCGCCGTGGGCGAGCCAGTTGAGCTCTTTGCGCAGCGTGTTCTGGCGGCGCTCCTCCATCACGGCGGCCTGGCGGTCGCGCTCGCAGCGTTGCTGGATGTAGGCCGAGTAGCCGCCCTCGAACGGCGTGACCTCCCGGTCGTGGACCTCCCACATGTGCTCGCAGACCTCGTCGAGGAACCAGCGGTCGTGCGTGACGACGAGAAGGGCGCCCTCGTTTACGGGCCAACGGCGCTTGAGGTGCTCGGCGAGCCACTGGATGGCCTGCATGTCGAGGTGGTTCGTCGGCTCGTCCATGAGGATGACGTCCCAAGTGCCCACGAGCAGGCGCGCGAGGTCGCAGCGCCTGCGCTGGCCGCCCGAGAGCTCGCCCACGAGGCCGTTCCAGTCGAGATCGCCGATGAGTTCCGCGATGATTTGTCGGATACGCGGGTCGGAGGCCCAGACGTACTCCGGGACGTCGCCGACCACGGCGTGGCAGACGGTCTCGTCGTCGCGGAGCTTGTCCGATTGGCCGAGGTAGCCCACGTGGATGCCGCCGCGCCATGTAACGGAGCCGGAGTCGGGCTCGATCTCGCGGCCGATGATCTCGAGGAGCGTCGACTTGCCGTCGCCGTTGCGGCCCACGACGCCGATTCGCTCGCCCTCCTGGATGCCTATGGTGAGGTCGTCGAGGACCTTCTTGTTTGGCCATTCATGGGCCACATGCTCGAGCCCGATGAGGATGCCCATATAAATCCTTTCAGTAAACCCGCAATTTGGGGTTCGACCCCAAATTAAGGGGAGGCGCAATTTGGGGTCGGACCCCAAATTGCTAGTGGACGAGGGAGCGAAGAAGGGCGATCTCCCTCGCATAGCCGGGCAGCTCGTTGGGGGTCTCGAGGATCATGGGAAGGCCCGCGAGGCGCGGCTCGTTCACGACGGCCTCGAACGTCGAAGTCCCCAGGGTGCCCTCGCCGATCTTCTCGTGGCGGTCCTTGTGCGACCCCAAGGGATTCTTCGAGTCGTTCACATGGAGCGCCCGGAGCCTCTCGAGCCCGATCACGCGTTCGAACTCATCGAGAACGCCGCCGAGGTCGGACACGATGTCGTATCCCGCGTCGGCGACGTGGCACGTGTCGAGGCAGACGCCGAGAAGCTCGTCGTGCTTCGTCCCGTCGATGATCCGCGCGAGCTCCTCGAAGCTGCGGCCGACCTCGGTGCCCTTGCCGGCCATGGTCTCCAGGAGCACGACCGTGGACTGACCGGGCTGCAGCACTTCGTTCAAGGCCTCGCAGATAAGCTCGATCCCGCGATCGACGCCCTGCTTCACGTGGCTGCCGGGGTGGAAGTTGTAGTAGTTGCCCGGCAGGTTCTCCATCCGCTCGAGGTCGCCTGCCATGGCCCTCCGCGCGAACTCGACGGTCTCGGGCTTGCTCGAGCACAGGTTCATGGTGTACGGCGCGTGGGCGACGAGTTTGCCGAAGCCGTTCTGCGCCAGCAGGTCGCGCAACGCCGCGGCGTCGGCCGGGTCGATCGCCTTCGCGTTGCCGCCGCGGGGGTTCCTGGTAAAGAACGCGAACGTGTTCGCGCCGAGTGAGAGCGCCGTCTTGCCCATGGCCTCGAAGCCGCCGCTCGTCGAGAGGTGGCAGCCTACGACGAGCCGATCCCCGTTATTCTGCTCTTGCATGGAACTATCGCCTTCTCAAAAGGTTTCTTACGGCATCCAGGACATCGTTTGCCACGTCCGACAGGGGCTGAGTGGGCCTGTCCTCCACGTGGTCGGGATAGACGAGCGATATGCGCGACGTGTCCGCCCCAAAGGTCGAGTCCTTCCTCGAGACGTCGTTCGCGACGATGAGGTCCGCGCCCTTGCGGGCGAGCTTGGACTGGGCGTTGCCGATAAGGTCGTTCGTCTCGGCGGCGAAGCCCACGACGACGCGCCCTTCTTTGCGTCCGCAGAGCGTGGCGAGAATGTCCTGCGTCTTCACGAGCTCGATGCGGGACAGGTCCTCGATGCCCTTCTTGAGCTTGTGGTCGGCCGGCGAGGCTGGGGTGTAGTCCGCGACCGCCGCGCAGCAGATGGCCACGTCGCAGCTGTCGAACCGCTTGAGCGTCGCGTCGAGCATCTGCTGGGCGGAGACCACGTCTATGCGCTCGGAGCCCTCGGGGGTGGCCAGAGAGGTGGGGCCGGAGACGAGGGCGACCTGCGCTCCCCTCTCGGCAGCGGCCTTGGCGATCGCGTAGCCCATCTTGCCCGTGGAGGCATTCGCGATGTAGCGCACGGGGTCGATCGCCTCGTGCGTGGGGCCGGCCGTGATAAGCACGCGGGTCAAGGCGAGGTCTTTCTCGCGGGCGGGGACGCTCAAGCGGGCGAGCACGGCCGACGCGATGTCCTCGTGGGCGGCGAGCTTGCCGCTGCCCACGTCACCGCAGGCCAGGCGGCCAGCGACGGGTTCGACGAACTCGATGCCGCGTTGCTTGAGGGTGAGGACGTTGGCCTGCGTGGCGAGGTTTTGCCACATGTGGACGTTCATGCCCGGTGCGACGACGACGGGGCACGGGCAGGCGAGGAGCGTCGTGGAGACGACCTCGTCGGCGATGCCGTGGGCCATCTTCGCGAGGACGTTCGCCGTTGCCGGCACGACGAGCGCGACGTCTGCCCATTCTGCGAGGTCGATGTGGGGAATCGCGGATTCGCGGTAGTCGTAGAGGCCGCAGGCGACCTCATGCCCGGAAAGCGCCTCGAACGTCGCCTCCCCCACGAACCGCCGTGCGTCGTCGGTCATGCAGACGCGCACCTCGCAGCTCGCCTTCTGCAGGTCGCGCAGCACCTCGCATGCCTTGTACGCCGCGATGCCCCCGCATACGGCGAGAAGGACCTTCTTCGCAGTGCTGCTGACCTGCGGGTTCTTGTCGTCCGGGCAGGTCACGCTACTCCCCGTCCTCGGAGGTGGTGATGAGCATGCGGTGGCAGTACGGGCACTCTCCGATCTCGGGCCCGTGAACGAGGTCGTGGAAGAGGCTCGGCTGCAGCTTCACGCGGCAGATGGTGGGGACGTTGCCCACGAGGGACTCGACCGCAAGGCCGCCGAAGCGCTTGCGGGCGGCCTCGTAACGGGCCATGACGTCGTCGGAGATCTGCGCGGCGATGCGCTTGCGGTCGTCGTTCAGCGAGATGATCGCCTCGCGCACCGTGACGGAGTCCTTTTTGTAGGAGGCGCGCTGGGCCTCCTCCTCCTGGTCGAGGCGCTCGATAGTCTTCTGGGCGTTCGCCTCCGCGACCTGCAGCTTGTTGAGCTTCTCCTCAAGTGAGGGCTTGGCGAAGTTGCACTTCTCGATCATCTTGGCGAGGTGGGTGAGCGAGTTCTCGAGGTCGCGGACCTCGCGGTGGGTGAGGTCGCCCTGGGCGGCATCGGCCTGCACACGGTCGCGGACCTCGAGGTAGTGGTTAAGCGCCGCCTCGTTGTCGTCGATGTCGGTCTGGGCGTCCTTGCGCTGGCCGATGATCTTCTTGAGCTCGGAGGCGACCTTCTTGCGCGCGAGCCCGATGGTCTTGATCTTTGCCTGCTGAGGCAGGTTCTGGAGGGTGGAGGCGTCGCGAAGGAGCTCGAGGTCGATCTCCTGAAGGCGCAGCAGGGCGGTGGACTCGGACATTGTGGGTTCCTCTTTCCTGAAAACGAATTTGGGGTCTGACCCCAAATTAGCGGTGGGCGGAGACGATGGTGAGAAGGGCGTCGGCGAAGGCCGCGAGGTCGGAGGCGGCCACGCGCTCGTCGAAGCTCACGCGAAGGGACCCGAGCGCGACGTTGCGCGCGATTCCCATGGCGCTGAGCACGTGCGACGGGTCGAGCGAGCCTGAGGCGCACGCTGAGCCCGCGGAGACCTCGAATCCTTGCGTGTCGAGCGACAAGATCATGGTCTCGGAGTCGAGCGAGGGGACGACGACGCTCACGATGCCGGGCAGGCGGTCCTCCCCGACCTCCGTACCTGCGGTCGGTTGAATCCCGGTTCCCTCGGCGCAAAGAAGACCATAAAGGTCGCGGGCCTTCCGCGCGCAGTCGGAGCGATATTCACCGAGGTTTGCGACGCATTCCTTTGCCGCCGCGGCGAACGCGAGGGCGTCGCGGACCCCCTGCGTCCCGGGCCTGCGGCCGAGTTCCTGCCCCCCGCCGAAGAGCCGGGGCCTCAGCGGCGCGCGACCCCGCAGCGCAAAGGCGCCTATGCCGATGGGCCCGCCGATCTTGTGGGCGGCTATGGACACGGCGTCGACGCCGGAGAGGTCGAGCGGTATCCTGCCGAAGGCCTGCACGGCATCGGTATGGAAGAGCGCGCCCGATTTGTGCGCGACCTCGGCGAGCACGGGGACGTCCTGCACGACGCCCGTCTCGTTGTTCGCGTACATGACGGAAACGAGCGCCACGTCGGGCCCCATGAGCTCGCTCAAGGCGTCGGGCGAGACCTTGCCGTCTCGTCCGCACCCAATAAGCTGGACCTCGTAGCCCATGCCGCGGAGCGGCGCGGCGACGTCGAGCACGGAGTCGTGCTCGATCGCAGAGATCAGGACCTTGGAGCGGCGACGGTCCTTCTCGCGGGCACCTTCGGCAAGCCCGAAGAGCGCGAGGTTGTTGCTCTCGGTCCCGCCGGAGGTGAACGTCACTTCGGAGGGGCGGAACCTGCCGCCGAGCGCGCGGGCGAGGTCGGCGCGCGCCTGGTCGAGCGCGCGAGCCGCGAGGCGCCCCATGGTGTGCAGGGAATTGGGGTTCGCGCCCGCATAGGGTGCCTCGGCATAAGCAGCCTCGGCCGCAAGCGCGCAGGCGCGCATGGGGGCCGAGGCGGCGTAATCGAGATATACGGTTTTACCGCGGTTCATGGTGTCTATGCCTTCTTGTAAAGCCCGTTTTCGGCGGCGGTACGGATGTCAGCGATCGCGGCTGCGCGGTCCTTCTTGCCAAAGACGGCGCTGCCGGCAACGAGCACGTTCGCGCCCGCCGCGGCGACGATCCCGGCTGTGTCGACGGAGATGCCGCCGTCGACCTCGACGAGCGGGTTCACGCCGTGATCCGCGCAGAGAGAGCGGAGCTTCTTGAGCTTCGCGGCGGACGACGGGATGAACTTCTGGCCGCCGAAACCGGGGTTCACGGTCATCAGCAGGACCATGTCGACGTCCTCGATGACCTCCTCGAGCATGCAGACCGGCGTGGCCGGGCAGATGGCGACCGAGGCTTTGCGGCCGGCTGCGTGGATGAGCTGGATGAGCCTGTTCGCGTGGCTCGTCGCCTCCATGTGGAAGGTGACGTTGTCGGCTCCGGCGTCGATGAAGGCCGGGATCATCTCGTCAGGGTTCGTGATCATGAGGTGCACGTCGACGGGGAGGTCGGTCGCGCGCTTCGTCGCCTTGAGGACGTCCAGGCCAAAGCTCACGTTGGGAACGAAGTGGCCGTCCATAACGTCGTAGTGGACGACGTCGGCGGTCGCGACGTCCGCAAGGTCGCTTCCAAGCTTGGTGAAATCGGCAGAAAGAATGGATGGTGCGATCTTAATGGCGTTGCCCACTAGCGTTCCTTTCCCGGCTTGCCCTGCATTCCATAAAACTCCTCGCGTGGAAGTCTACCGAGGAGCGACTCCCTGGCGGCCTCAACATCAAAACCGTTCACGAGAAGACCATGCACGGCCCTGGTGATGGGGACCTCGATGCCCTTCTCGTCGGCGAGCTCGAGGAGGCTCTCCGCTGCCCGCGCACCTTCGACGACCATGCGGGTCCGGGCCTCAAAGGCGGCAAGCGTCTCCCCCCTCACGAGTGCCTCGCCAAAGGTCCGGTTGCGCGAGTGCCGAGAGGTACACGTGGCCACGAGGTCCCCCATGCCTGCAAGGCCCATGGGCGTGAGGTGGTCGCCGCCGAGCGCCGCGGAGATCCTGCCAATCTCAGCGAGACCCCTTGTCATGAGCACGGCGAGGGTGTTGTCCTGGGCTCCGCAGCCGGCGGCGATGCCGCAGGCGATCGCGATCACGTTCTTCGCCGCGGCGCAGACCTCGATTCCCGTGACGTCGGAGCTCACGTAGGGGCGGAAGCAGGGCGAGGCGACGAGAGCCTGGATGCGGGCGGCGACGGCCGCATCATGCGAGGCGACTACCGCCGCGGACACCTGGCCGCGGCAGATCTCCTCGGCATGGTTGGGGCCGGTGAGGACGGCCATGCGGTCGTGGCCCCCGAGCTCGTCTGCCGCGACCTCGTCCATGAGCTCGTGGGAGGCGGGTTCCATGCCTTTGGTCAAGACGAGCACGAGCGCGTCCGAGGGAACGTGCGGAGCCAGCTGCCTGCAAACGCGCCGCAGGTGGGAGGACGGGAGCGCGAGGACGACGAGCTCAGCCCCCTCGACGGCCTCCGCCATGTCCGCGGTCGGCCGGACGTTGTCGGCAAGGTCGTAGTAAGGCAGGTGCCGGGGGTTTCGTCGGCTCACGCTTGCCGCACGGGCGAGCTCGGGATCGCGGCACCAGAGCGCAACCTCGTCGCACTGCGGCGCGAGGAGCCCCGTGAAAGCCGTGCCCCACGTGCCCGACCCCACGACGCAGGCTTTATGCGCGCGCTCGACGATCACTTGCCCGCCTCGCTCTTCTTCGCGTCGGCCTCGTCCTTGGCGGCATGGACGCCGTCAGCGGGTTCGCCTTCTTTGTGGAAGGCGAACTTGCGCTCCTCGCCCGCGACGAGCTTGCGGATGTTCGACCGGTGCGCCCAGACGACAACGGCCGCCACGACGGCGATCGGGTAGACCGAGAGACCCGGGAAACCCCAGAGGAGGCACTGGAACGGGAGGCTCACCGCAGCGGCAATCGAGCCGAGCGAGACGAAGCGGCTCGGGACGGCGAAGACGATGAACACGACGAGCAGGCCGAGGGCTGCGGGCCACCAGAGCCCGAGCGCCGCGCCAAAGCCCACAGCGATGCCCTTGCCGCCGTGGAAGTGGAGGTACGGGCTGAAGACGTGCCCTAGGATGCACCCGAGGTAGACGAAGCTCATGGACGCGCCCCACACGACCGTGTGGTCGAGCATGGCCGCGTCTCCCCCGCAGACGATTGCGGCGAGAAGGAAGCGGGACACGAGCATGCAGGCGAGGCCCTTGCCCAGATCGCAGAGGAGCGTGAGCGCCGCGGCCTTCTTGCCGACGCTGCGCGCGACGTTCGTCGTGCCGATGTTGCCCGAACCCGTGGAACGGACGTCTACGTGCCCGAGGGCCTTGGCGATGAGCAGGCCGAAAGGGATGCCGCAGACGGCATAGGAGGCGACCGTGAAGACGGCCGTCCACGCGATGAGCGCGGGGATGCTCACGAGCGAGGAGGCCACTATCGATCGCCCCTCTCCTCGGACTTGCGGCGGAACTTGAGGCGGATGGGGGTGCCTGTGAGGTCGAACTTGGAGCGCAGGCGGTTCTCGATGAAGCGCTGGAAGTTGTCGTCGGCGAGGTCGGGCGCGTTGCAGAAGAACGAGAAGACCGGCGGCTTCGTGCCCGTCTGGGTCGCGTACTTCATCTTGAGGCGGCGGCCCTTGTCGGAGACGGTGTGGCCGGACTCGGCGATCTCGGCCAGGAGCCTGTTGAGCTCGGAGGTCTTGATCTCGGTCGCGCGGGCGGCCGCGGCCTTCACGGCGAGCTCGAGGACCTTGTCGGTGGCGCGTCCCGTGAGTGCGCTGATGTTCACGAAGGGGATCCACGGCGCGAAGGCGAGGCGCTTGTTGATGGAGGCGACGATCTCGTCGCGCTTCTGGTCGGAGTCCACGAGGTCCCACTTGTTGATGAGCAGCACGACGGCGCAGCCGCGGTCGATTGCCATGCCGGCGACCTTCTGGTCCTGCTCCGTCACGCCCACGGTCGCGTCCACGACGAGCATGGCGACGTCGGCGCGGTCGATGGCCTGCAGGCCGCGGACCATGGAGTAGTACTCGACGTCCTCGTGGACCTGGTTCTTCTTGCGCATGCCGGCCGTGTCGACGAGCTTGATCGTCTGGCCCTTCCACTCGATGAGCGAGTCGATGGCGTCGCGCGTCGTGCCGGCGACGTCCGAGACGATGGAGCGCTTCTTGTTCGCCAGGCGGTTCGCGAGTGAAGACTTGCCCACGTTCGGCCTGCCCACGATGGCGATGGAGAGGACGTCCTCGTCCTCCTCGAGCTCCTCGGGGTCGGGGAACGCATCCACGATCTCGTCGAGCAGGTCTCCCGTGCCGTGGCCGTGGGTCGCCGAAAGCGGGCGGGGCTCGCCGCAGCCGAGGGCATAGAACTCCCAGAGGTTCTCCTGCTCAGTCGAGGGGTTGTCCTTCTTGTTTACCACGAGGAAGACGGGCTTGGAGGTCTTGCGCACGATGCGGGCCACCTCCTCGTCCTCGTCGGTCACGCCGGTGGAGCCGTCGACGACGAACACGACGACGTCGGCCTCGTTCACGGCGAGGACCGCCTGCTCGCGGATGCCGGGGGCGAAGACGTCCTTGGACTTGATGGACTCGATGCCGCCCGTGTCGATGATCGTGAAGTCGCGGCCGTTCCAGTCCGCGTCATGGTAGGAGCGGTCCCTCGTGACGCCGCGCGACTCGTGGACGATGGCGTCGCGGGAGAGCGCGATGCGGTTGACGAGCGTGGACTTGCCGACGTTCGGGCGGCCGACGACGGCCACGATAGGCTTAGACATGTGTTCTCCTTGCTTTCCGGATTGAACTTATGAGCATACCATGAGCTGGGCAAATCCACACCTTGCCCAGAAGCGCTGCGAGCTTTCCTCAGCTTTCTTCGCAGAGCCAGCGCGAGAAAGTGTTCACGCTCACGTCGAGAAGCGATGCGGCGTCCTTCTTCGTGAGGGCGCCCGAAAGGCAGAGCAGACGAACCTCGCGGTACTCGGGCGGCTTGGGCTTGCGTGGGCGGCCGAACGCGACGCCACGTTTCCTTGCCGAGCGGATGCCCTCGGCCTGGCGTGCCCGGATGCTTTCGCGCTCGACCTGCGCGACGTAGGAGAGCAGCTGCAAGACGATGTCGGCGATGAGCGTGCTCGTGAGGTCGCCGGGGCGCGACCTGGTGTCGAGCAGCGGCATATCGAGGACGGCAATGCCTACCTGGAGGTCCTTGGTGAGGATCCGCCATTGCTCGAGGATCTCCTCGTAGTTTCTCCCCAGGCGGTCGATGCTCGCGACCGCGAGCGCGTCTCCGGCGGCAAGTCGTCCGAGAAGCGCGCGATACGCTGGACGATCGAAATCCTTGCCGCTTGCTTTGTCGGTGTACACGTTGGCGGGAGGGACGCCAAAGCGTGAGAGGGCGTCGAGCTGCCGGTCGAGGTTCTGGCACCTTGAGCTGACCCGCGCGTAGCCGTAGACCTGCGGCATGGTTCCTCCCATCGTCGCCCAGCGTTATGCAAATGAGCGTAGATGAGCGTTGGGCGTGGCGGGGCGTGCGGGTCGTTATTCTTTCCGTGGCTTCGAGTGCATTGGAGAGGTGCATTCCGCATGGGCGGAAAGCGACCAGAAGTGCATGCAAATGCCAAGAAAGCAGCAAGAGGTGCATGCACGGTTGCATACACCTCTGGAATGCACCTCCGCACGATAGGCCCGGCGCGGAGCTAGAAGTTCAGAGAAGCGCGCCTGTAAGGCAGTCGAGGAGCTTCCCTGGGCTCGGCTCGCTGATAAGCGGCGTGCCGCCGCGGGCCCGGATCTCCTGGAGGATATGGGCCTGCGAGTCGCCGTCGAGCGTCACTTTGTCGAAGTTGAACATGACTTCGGGGAGCACGACGATGACTTGATGCAAGTCTTGTTGCAACTGTCCGAGAAGGTCGCAGCTCACGATAAGCCCCGTGACGTTCACGTCGCCGCCGAAGTAGTCATTGCGGATCGCCTGGGTGTGCACGCGACCCTCAGGCGAGAGGAGCCTCGCGAACACGTCGATCGTCTTCTGCGCGGCCTCGCCGCAGACGAGCTTGACCTCGAGGCCCTTCTTGGCGAGGGCGCCGTCCACGGCCTCGCACTCCTCAGCTCGTTCGCTTCTGACGAGCGCGGACTCGTCGAGGAAGCTCCTGAGCATGCCGATGCCGTCGTAGAACTGCGGGTAGCCGTCGTAGGTCTCGGCGGGAGGGACCGGGAGGTCGGCATCGACATAGAACTCATCAGAGAGCTGGAAGCGGGTGTTGCCGTAGCGCGCCCGCGCCCGCTCCTGGTAGGGCTCGATGAGCTTCACGACGGCACGGCTCGCCCCCATGTCGTCCGAAAAGCTTCGGTCGAAGCGCTTGGAGTGCTTCGTGTAGCCCATGGGGACGATCGCGAGGCTCGTGACCTGGGGGTGTGCCTCGGCCCAGTCGAGGGTTTTGTGCAGCTCCTCGCCGTCGTTCAGCCCCGGGCAGAGCACGATCTGCGCATGCAGCTCGATGCCCGCCTCGCAGAGCGCCTCCATGGCCTCGATGCCGCGAGCGGCGTGGGGACCGATCATTGAGCGCCTGACGTCGGGCGAGATGGCGTGGATGGAGACGTTCATGGGCGTGAGTCCGCAGGTGATGATGCGCTCAATGTCCTCGTCGGTCACGTTCGTGAGCGTCACGAAGTTGCCCTGGAGAAATGAGAGGCGGTAGTCGTCGTCGCGCAGGGTGAGCGTCGCGCGCGCCTCCTTGGGGAGCATGGCCATGAAGCAGAAGACGCAGGCGTTCACGCATGTGCGGATGCCGTCGAAGAGCACGTCGGTGAACTCGATGCCCCAGTCCTCGCCGGGCTCGCGCTCGAGCTCGCAGGGGGTCGTCGTCTGGTCGCGCGGGTCAAAGACCTCGAGCTCGCACCAACCGCCGTCGGCCTCCCAGCGCCAATCGATGATGTCGCGCGGCTCCACGCCGTTCACCGTGGCGACGCGCATCCCGGGCTCGATACCCGCGGCCCAGGCGGGGCTCCCTTCCTCGACCTTGGCGACCCAGGCGCCGTCGGCCTGAGGCTTCGTCGAGGCGTAGTCGGCTCGCTTCTGTTCGGCCATGACGGCGTCCTTCCTGCTCAAACGGTTTTTCTTGCTTACGGTCTTCTTGCCTGCACTTGCCCGGCGGCTCCCGACTATTGCGGTATCCGCTCTCGTTTCTCTGCGGCCCCCTGCAAAATGAGACGTTCCGGGGCGGGATTATGTCTCATTTTGCAGGGGGACTGGCCTGCTGGACGAGGCAACGGGGGGATGGTTTACGCCACGGGTTGGGGCCGGGCTACCCGACGAGCGCGGCGATGGCGCTCCTCACGGCCTCGATCTGGCTCGCGGGGGTCGAGGCGCCGGCGGTGATGCCGATCGTCTCGCAGCCGCGGAACCACTCGGCGCGCAGCTCGTCGGCCCCCTCGATGTGGTGGGTGTTCGGGCAGATGCTCGCGGAGATTTCCGCGAGGCGCTTCGTGTTCGCGCTGATGCGCCCGCCGATGACGACCATCGCGTCGGCCTCGCGGGCGAGCTCGGCGCACGCCCCCTGGTGCCCGCTCGTTGCGTCGCAGATCGTGTTCACCACGCGCACCTCCTCGGCACGGCCAAGAAGCGCGCCCACGACCTCGGCGAGGTTCGCGCGCGACTGGGTCGTTTGCACGACGACGCCGATCTTCTTGGCCTCGGGCAAAGCTTCCGCTTCGTCCGCCGAGCCGATCACGACGGCGCCCGGCGCATGCGGGAGCGTCGCCTCGACCTCGGGATGCCCCGCCTCGCCCACGACGACGACCTGGTAGCCGTCCTCATAGAGGCGCCTGGCCGCGAGGTGGACCTTCTTCACGAAGGGGCAGGTCGCGTCGAGCACCTCGTGGCAGAGTTCGCGCGCCCTCGCCTCTTCGATGGGTGTCACGCCGTGCGTGCGAAGAAGGAGCGTGTCGCCTGCCGACTCCTCGGGCGAGGAGACGACGGTCACGCCCCTCGCCTCGAGGTCGGCGACGACTCGCGGGTTGTGGATGAGCGGCCCGAGCGTGTGGACGGGGACCTGCGATTCCTCGGCGGCCTTGCGGACCATCTCGAGCGCTCGCTCGACCCCGTAGCAGGCCCCGGCCTCCGAGGCGATTCTGATCGTCGCCATGCGCCTACTCCTTCAGCCCCGGGTACTCTACGCGCAGCTCGTCGCGGAGCGCGTAGACACGCTCCATGCCGCGGCTCTCCATCTGCGCGACCTGCTCCTTGCGCTTCTCGGCGTCGAGCTCGGACCACTCGATCGGCTTGCCGGCTTTGAGCACGACGCGGCTGCGGAACTTGAGGAAACGCGCGCCCACGACGGCCGTGGGCTGCACGGGGGCCTTGGCGAGCTGCGCCATGAGGGCGTAGCCGCCGTGGACCTCCGCCTCGTCGTCCTTCTTGACGCGGGTCCCCTCGGGGTAGATGAGGACGCACTCGCCGCGCTGGAGCATGGCGCGGGCGCGGCGGACCGTCTTCATGTCGGCGGAGCCGCGCGACACGGGGAAGGCGCCGACGCGCGAGAAGAGCCAGGTCGCGATGCCGATCTTGTCGAACTCGCTCTTGTAAACGATGCGCGTGTGGATGCCCGCGCGCCACATGGTGACGACCATGATGACGGGCTCGACCATCGACTCGTGGTTCTGGATGATCACGCGGCCGCGGCTGTCCCGGCAAAGAAGCTCGGCCTCCTCGACCTTCCAGGGCCACACGAGCTTGGTGAAGACGTAGCACGCCCAGACGACGATCGCCATGAGCACCCGCGCCGTCCACGGGAAGTCGGACATGGCGGAGTCGTAGTAGTCGTCGTAGGTGTTGCCGGCGAACGCGCGCAGCTTGCCCTTGGGAGCCTTCTCGGATGCCGCCACTATGCCTCCTTCCAGGTAGCGAGCCTCGACGCAAGCTCGCTCGAGAGCCCGCAGATCCGCTCGACGACATCTTCGAACCCAAGGTCCGAAGAGTCGATGATCACGGCGTCGTCGGCGGGCTTGAGCGGCGAGGTCGCGCGGGAGGAGTCGTAGTCGTCGCGACGCTTGAGGTCCGCGAGGATCTTCCTCTCTTCCTCGGGGTCGGCGCTCGCCGTTGCGTCCATGGCGAGGTTGCCGCCGGACCGCTGGACGGCGCGGCGACGCGCGCGTGCCTCGGGAGACGCGGTCAAGAAGACCTTCACGTCCGCCGCCGGGAAAACGACGGTCCCGATGTCGCGCCCCTCGGCGACCACGTTGCCGCCCTCCCCCACCTTGCGCTGGAGCGCGACCATGACCTCTCGCACCGCGGGCGTGGCCGAGACGGGCGAGACCGCGAGCTCCACCTCGGGCGTGCGGATCTCGCGGGTGACGTCGCGGCCGTTCGCCCAGACGAGCTGGCCCTCGGGCGAGGCCTCGAAGCGGATGTCTATGTCCTGGGCGATGCGAGCGACCGCCTCCTCGTCCTTAGGGTCGACGCCCTGCGCCAGGCACTCGGCCGCGACGGAGCGGTACATCGCGCCGGTGTCGAGGAACGTAAGGCCGCAGCGCTTCGCGATGGCGCGCGCGATGGAGGACTTGCCCGACCCTGACGGGCCGTCGATGGCTACGATCATGAGAGTTCCTTTCTTCCGGTGCCCCAGATGTCGCGGGTGTCGTAGGGGCTCGGCTCGGTGGCGCGGGCGATGACCTCCTCGGGGCTCATGTTGAAGCCGCCGAGCGAGAACGCGCCCTTGTTCTCGCAGGTAAAGTATAGGGATGCGACGTTGAGTATGTGCGTGTTCCAAAAAAGCCCGAAGGGGATGTCGTACACGGCCGCGAGCACGGTGCGCATGAAGCCCCCGTGGGTGACGCAGGCGACGCGGCCCTCGTGGCCGCGGAGGAGCTCAAGGACCGACTCCGCCCTTGCGCGGGCGTGCTCGAGGGATTCGGCGCCTTCAGGCGGCATTGAGCGGCCGTCCGCGTCGAGCGGCCAGGGGAAACGGTATCCCTTTGCAAGCGCGTCAGCCGTCTTCATGCCCTCGATCGGGCCGAAATCGTACTCGATGAGGTCGTCAAGGGGGACGCACTCGACGCCGATGCGCTCGGCCGCCATCTGCGCCATGTCGCGCGCGCGAGAGAGCGGCGAGCAATAGACGACGTCGGGGCGAAAGGCTTCGAGCGCGGCGATCCCCCGCTCCCGCTGCAGCTCCCCTTGGCGCGTGAGCTCCACGTCCAGCCGTCCCGAGAAGAACTTCTGCGTGTTCGACACGGTCTCCGGGTGCCTCATGAAGAGCACCCTCGAGGAAATCGCGTCCCCCGGAAGGAAGCTCTTATGTGCTTCTTTGTCTGCGTGCATCGTGCTCGCTACGCCGTCCCTTCTCGTTTCTTGCAGAGGGCCTCTATGGCCGTCACCTCGGCATCGTTGAGCATACGCCAATGCCCGGGCTCGACCCCTGTGAGGGTGAGCGGCCCAAAGGCGTCGCGGTGGAGCCGCAGGACCTTGTGCCCACAGGCCATGAGCATCTTCTTTACCTGGTGCTTGCGCCCCTCATGGATCGTGAGGCCCACGACGGAGTTGGGGTTGCCCCCGCGATCGGTCCCCGCCCCGTGTGGAGCGACGACGCGGTAGAGCGGGTCGCGGGGGTCATCGATGAGCTCGGGCTCGGCCGGGCTCGCGGGGCCGTCCTCGAGCATGATGCCCCTGCGCAGGCGGGCGAAGTCGCGTTCGCTGGGGACGCCCCGCACGAGTGCGACGTAGTGCTTGTCCACGTGGCTGCTCGGGTGCAGGAGGTCCTGGCCTACGTTCCCGTTCGTGGTGAAGAGAAGAAGGCCCGTCGTGTCGAAGTCGAGGCGCCCCACCGGGTAGAGCCCCGGGTACTCCCCGCGCGGCACGAGGTCGGCGACGGTGGGCCTCCCCTGCGGGTCACTCATGGTCGTGAGGCAGCCGGCAGGTTTGTAGAGCATGAGGTAGCAAGGGGTTTCTTGGATGCGGCAGACGCGCCCGTCCACGCGTACCTCGTCGGCGTTAGGGTCTACCTTGCTGCCGAGCTCGGTCACAACGGTGCCGTTCACGGTGACACGTCCCTCGGTCATGAGGCGCTCCGAGCCGCGGCGGCTCGCGACGCCGGCGCGCGCGAGGAAGCGCTGAAGGCGCATGGGGTAGAGCTTGCCGGCCTGGAGGGTCTTCTCGTCCGGGCTCACTTCGCGTCCTCCGTGGATTCTTGTCGCTCGGCGACGTCGTCGTTGCTCTTGACGTCCTCGGTCTCGTCCAAGTCGTCGCCCATGAGCTCGCGCTCCTCGTCGACGTCCTCCGCCGCCTCCTCGAGGGTCGAGGATATCTGCCTCCCGGAAAGGCGCTCGCGGATGAACTGCTTGGATTCCTCGTCGGGGGCGAAATCCTCCAGGGGCGGGAGGTCGCGCAGGGACTTGAGCCCAAAGTGCTCGAGGAAGAGGCGCGTCGTCCCAAAGGTCACGGCCTGCCCGCGCTCGGCGTCGCGGCCAAGCTCACGTACGAGGCCCTTCTCGCGAAGGGATGCGATGACGCCGTCGGAGTTCACGCCGCGGATCGCGCGCACGCCCTCACGGGTGACGGGCTGATGGTAGGCGATGACCGCGAGGGTCTCGAGCGCCGCCTGCGAGAGCTTTCGCGTGTCCCAGGACAGCACGTAGTCCGCGACCTGGTCGTGGTAGGCGGGATGCGTGAAGAGACGCCAGCCCCCCGCGACCTCGCGGAGCTGGAAGCCGCGGTTTGCGTCAGCGTACTCGGCGGAAAGTTCCGCGAGGGCCTGGGCCACCTCGCCCGGTGCCGCACCCGTCACCTTGGCGAGCTCGGTTGCCGGCACGGAGTCGTCCGATACCAGGAGAAGCGCTTCCAGAAGCGGCTTGAGCTCGTTTTGATCGAAGCCCGAGAGGTTCTCCATGGGCTATCCTTCCTTATTTACGCTGGTCGGGGCCGATGCGTGGCCTTGGCGCTGCTCGTCCTCGAGTTCCTTGGCCGCCTCGGTCGCGATCTCGGCGAGGGCGTCGGCATCGCCGGACTCGGCAGCCTCTGCCACGAGCTCGCGCGTGTTCTCGTCGAGCTCCGCCATGGCGGTGGCGTCGATCCTGTACGCTTGCGCCCCCTCAATGTGGTCGACGTCTATCTCGCCGAAGATCTCGTCCTGCCGCACGCGCACGAGCCCGCGCTTGAAGAGCTCGAGCACGGCCAAGAAGTTCGCGACCACGACCTCCGGCGTCTTGTCCTCGCCCACGAGCTCCGAGAACGTGACGTGTTTGCGGGAGCGAACGAGACGGTCAACCGAGGCGATCGTGAGCGCGACGGGCAGGCGCTTGGGCGCGATGTGCTCGGACTCGAGCAGGAACGTCTCGCGCTTGGAATCGATGTCGGCGCAGATGACCGCGAGGCTCCGCAGGGTGATCCCCTCGAGGTAGTCGGGCATGAGTCCGAGGAAATCGGGGTCCGCGCCCACGGTGCGGGGATGCATCCGGCTCTCGGCCTCACTGCGGGCGGCAAGCGCCGCGGCCGCGCCCCTGAACTGCTTGTAGGCGATCAGACGGGCAATAAGGACCTCGCGCGCCTCGTCGGGGTCGAGCGAGGAGAGCTCGTCGTCATCCTCTTCGTCCTCGAATTCCTCCGCGCGCTTCTTGGCAGGTTCGGCCGGGACGAGCGAGGCCGCCTTGATGTCGAGCAGCGTCGAGGCGACGAGCACGAAGTCGCTCGCGACGTCGAGGTCGAGGTCGCGCATGCGCTCCACCTCGGCGAGGTACTGGTTGGCGACCTCGGCGATCGAGATGGAGCCGATCGTGACCTTCTGCCTCGTCACGAGCTGCAGGAGCAGGTCGAAGGGGCCGGAGAACGCCTGCGTGCGTACCTTGTAGGACACCTACATCGCCACCCTCAGGAGCAGGTCGTAGAGGTTGCCCGCCGTGAGGTCGAGGTAGGCGCCCACGGGGTCGACGTTCAGGAAACTCGGCAGGACGTAGAGCGCGATGATGAGGACGGGCATGGCGTACTGCTGGATACGGTAGTACTTCGCGCGCGCCTCGCCGTGGAGGAACGGCATGATTACCTTGGACCCGTCGAGCGGCGGGAAGGGGATCAGGTTGAAGAAGGCCAGCGTGAGGTTCACGTAGATGTAGCTCGTCACCACGCGAAGGACCCAGGTGAAGGCGTCGCCCGGCAGTAGGGCGGCCAGCAGGTAGCGCTGCCCCCACAGAAGCGAGAAGACCGCGGCTCCCACGATCGCCTGCAGGATGTTCGAGACGGGCCCGGCGAGCGCGACCAGGACCTCGTCGCGGTCATGCTTCCTGAGACGCGTCGGGTTGTAGGGCACCGGCTTCGCGAACGCGAAGACGGGACCGCCCATGAGCGCCATGATGAGCGGCAGGGCGACGGATCCGAACCCGTCGAGGTGCGCCTTGGGGTTCAAGGTGAGGCGGCCGGCCTCCTTTGCCGTCGGGTCCCCGCACTTGAGCGCCGCCCAGCCGTGGGCGACCTCGTGCACCGTGGCCGACAACATCACGAGCACCACGGATATCGCGATGCTTATGAGCTGAGTCGTTGAATAGAGGCTAAACAAGCTGCTCTCCCCTCTCGCTGCGTCAGCGCAGCGAGGAGGCGGCCTTGCACGCCGCCCAGTCGAGGACGAATAGGAGGGCGGCGACGAGGGCGAAATCGCCCCTAAAGGCCCCGCCCAGGGGCGTTTGGAACACGAGGACCCCGGAGATTACGTCGGGAACCGCGCGGCCCAGCATGGTGTTCACGGGCAAGAGGAGCGACCTCACGGCGCCGGACACGAAGGAGTCGGCCACGACGAGTGCCGTCATGGCCCAGGCCAGGACGCGTAAAACCATGCCGAGGGCACCCAAGAACTTTCCGACTCCGCTGCGGGCGCTAGACATCGGCGCCCTCGATCTTCTCGCTAAGCTCCATCCATTCCTCTTCCAGGGAAGGGATCTTCTTGGAGAGGGCGGTGTATTCCTTCATGCACTCGTCGAACTTCGCGGAGTCGTTGTAGAGCGACTCGTCGGCCATGAGGGCCACGAGCTCGTCGTAGCGCTTCTGCGCGGGCTCGAGCGCGGCCTCGACCTCCTTGAGGCGCTTCTTCTCCTTCTTGAGCGCCTGGTTCCTTCGCTTGCGCTCCTCAGCCTCGGCGCGGCGCTGCTCGCGGGTCTTCACGTTGCGCCCGCCCGTGGCCGAGGGCTCCTCGACGGCCTGTTTCTTTTGCGCGGCGGGCCCGTTTCCTCCCTCCGCCTCGGCCGCCGCGGCCTCGAGCTCGGCGCGCTTGAACTTGTAGTAGTCGTAGTCGCCGTCGTAGAGCGTGACCTTGTGGTCGCGCACGTCGACGACCTTGTTCGCCACGGCGCGCACGAGGTGCTCGTCGTGGGAGATGAGCACGATGGTCCCCGGGAAGTCTATGAGCGCGTGCTCCAGGACGTCCACAGAGTCGATGTCGAGGTGGTTCGTAGGCTCGTCGAGCATGAGCAGCGGGTCGGGGGCCACAAGCATCTTGGCCAGGGCGAGGCGGGCCCGCTCGCCGCCCGAGAGCACGCCCACGCGCTTCTCGACGTCGTCGCCGTGGAACAGGAACGCGCCGAGAAGGCGCCTCTCCTCCGAGGTCGTCCAGCCCTTCGCCGCGGTGTCCATCTCGGCGAGCACGGTGTTCGCGGCGTTCAGCTCCTCGAGCTGGTGCTGCGCGTAGTAGGCCTGCGTGACGTTCTGGCCGAGCTCGATCGTGCCCGTATCGGGCTTGAGCTTGCCGTTTATGAGCTTCATGAGCGTCGACTTGCCGGCGCCGTTGGGGCCCACGAGGGCCACGTGGTCGCCGCGGTAGAGCTTGAGGTCCACGTCCTGGTAGACGTGGTTCTCGCCAAAGGACTTCGAGACCCCCTCGAGGCTGATGACCATGTCGCCCGTGCGCGGCGGCTCGGGGAAGCTGAAGTTCATGTGCTTGTTGCCCTCGGGCAGGATCACGAGCTCGCTCTTTATCTGCTCGATCTTCTTCATGCGCTCCTGGGCCTGGGCCGCCTTCGTGGGCTTGTAGCGGAACTTGTCGACGAAGACCTGCATGTGGGCGATCTCGCGCTCCTGGGCGGCGCGCTTGGCCCGCATCTGCTCCAGGTTGTCCTCACGCTGCTTGAGGTAGGAGCTGTAGTTGCCCGTGTAGGTCGTGATGCGGCGGTTCTCGACGGCGGCGACGTGGCTCACGCACGCGTCCATGAAGGCGCGGTCGTGGCTCACGAGGAGCACGGCGCCGTCGTAGTTCGAGATGAACGTCTCGAGCCACTGGACGCTCTCGAGGTCGAGGTGGTTCGTGGGCTCGTCGAGCATGAGGAGGTCGGGGTGGCGAAGAAGGAGCTTGGAGAGACTGATGCGCATCTGCCAGCCGCCGGAGAAGTCCTCCGCGGGCTTGTCGAAGTCCTCCACGGGAAAGCCGAGGCCGGCGAGGATCTGCTTCGCCCTGGCCTCGAGCTCGTAGCCGCCCAGGCGCTCGAAACGGTCCTGCACATGCCCGTACTCCTCGAGCATGCGGTCCAGCTCGGGGCCCGGCTCCGTGCTGGAGATGAGGCCCTCGAGCTCGCGCACGCGCGCCTCCACGCGCTTGACCTCGTGGGCGCTATCGACTACCTCTTGGAGGGCGGACTTGTTGCCCATGAGCTTGGTTTCCTGCTCCAGGTAGCCGACAGTCGTGTCCTTCGCGAAGGAGACCGTGCCCTCGTCGCAGGACTCGAGCCCCATGAAAATCTTAAGGAACGTCGTCTTGCCCGACCCGTTGGGGCCCACGAGCGCCCAACGCTCGCCGGCGTTGAGCTGCAGCGTCGCACCCGTGTACAGGACGCGGCCGCCGAACGACTTGGATATCTTGTCTGCGAGCGCTATCAAGTGACACACCCCTGCTGAGCTGTTCGGAAATTCAACCTTTTGATTATATGCAAGAAGGGACGCGTTTATCTGCCGTCCGCCGGAACGACAGATTTGAAACAGCGCTCCGTCTCTGGGGACGCCGTAATGTCATCTCCTACGTTAAGAAGGGCATGAGGGGCTCATTTATGTCCGACCGGGCGGCTACAATTTAGGCTAAAGGTTCGAAAACGGTGTTTGGAGCAGTTCGTCATGTCCCAGAATCGCAAGGTGGAGGCCCTCGATGGGCTTCGCGTGCTCGCGATAGCGGCGGTCGTCGTATACCATGCCAACCAGGCCTGGCTCCCGGGGGGATTTCTGGGGGTCACGGTCTTCTTTGTGCTCACGGGATACCTCACGACGCTCTCGGTGGCGCGCAGGCTCGCGAGCAAGCGGGGCTTCCACTACTTCGAGTACCTCAAGGAGCGCGTTGCGCGGCTCTGGCCCATGATGCTCGCGGTCGTGGGGGCGACTGCCATCCTTTCGCTGACGCTTGCGTCGGCTCTTCTCGGCAAGTTCAAGTCGGATACTCCGTTTGCGCTTCTCTTCGCCCAAAACATCCACTATATCGTGGCGAAGGTGAGCTATTTCGCGGCCGCGGGCCTTCCCTCCCCGCTCACGCATTTGTGGTACCTCGGCGTGCTCATGCAGTTCTATATCGCCTGGCCCATCGTACTCGTGGCTACGTGGCGGATCGGCAGCTCCCGAAGACGCCTGTGCGTCGTCGTGGCCGCTCTCATGCTCGCCTCTTCCGTCTCGATGGCCGTGCTCTACGACCCCGCCGGCGACACGGCGCGGATCTACTACGGCCCTGATACCCGCGCGGCGGAGCTCCTTGCAGGAAGTCTTTTAGCCCTCGCGACCAAGGGCCAGGGCCTGGACCGCATCGCCGGCGTCATCCCCAAGCGGGCTCGCAGGGTGCTCGGGCGCGTGATGGGCAAGCACTCGTTTTATGAAGCGGCGGGTATCGCCGCGGTCGCCGGGCTCGTCGCCATGGCGGCTCGCGTGAACGGCTTCGCGCCCTTCGCGTATCGCGGGGGGATCTTGGTCGCCGCGCTTCTCTCAGCCATGCTCGTGGGGGTCCTCTGCATGCATCGCCCTACGTTTGTGGGCAGGGTCCTCGGCTCGCGGCCGATGTCCTTAATCGGCAAGAGGTCGTACGCGCTGTACCTGTGGCACTATCCGTTGCTCCTTGTGATGAACCCCGCCACGCGGACCACCGTCATGCCCTGGTGGGGTTGGGTTGTCGAGCTCGCGATCGTCGCCTGCGTCTCGGAAGTCTCCTATCGCGTCTTTGAAGCAGCTCCAAAGGCTAAACGCCTCGGCGAGAAAAACGCAGATGGCTTACAGTCGCCAATCCAAGCAAACCCCGGGTCCCCGAGAAGGTACGCGCGCCTTGCCGCCTGCCTTGTTGCGGTCGCCTGCGTGGTTGCCGCCTATGCGCTCCCCGGCATACAGGACTCGAACGCGCGCCCCGAGGGGCAGGTCATGACGGCTGAGGAGCGCAAAGCAGCTGCCGAGGAGGCGGCACAGGCTAAGCAGGAGGCCAAGACGCGGACCTTCGACTTCTCGGGGACCGCGTTCGCCTCGAATCAGGACTTCATGAACGCGGTTGCCTCCATCAACGCCACGAACTTCTCGGTGGATACCGAGACGGGCGCCACCGACGCGAACGTCACGCTCGTGGGCGACTCCGTTCCCGAGGACGCGGCAGACGAGTTCTACGAGATATTCCCCAACGGTTTCATGGATGCAAAGATCGGGCGGCAGCTCACCGCTGGGCCCGATGCCTACCAGGCCTGCGTCGACGGCGGGCATGCCGGCGACGTTGTGGTCTGGTCCATCGCCGACAACGGCTGGATCACGTCCGACCAGGCCGAGCAGCTCATTGCCGCCGTTGACGGCACCAAGAAGGTGTACCTCGTGACCTGCCGCTGCCCCGATGCCTGGCAGGACAACAACAACGAGGTGCTCCGCAACGTCGCCGCCGCCCACGACAATGTCGAGGTCATCGATTGGCACGCGGAGTCCGAGGGCCACGACGACTGGTTCTGGAGCGACGGGCAGCATGTGCGCCCCGAGGGCGCGAAGGCCTACGTGATGATGCTGAGAAGGGCCATCACGGGTCGATAATGAAAGCGACTTAGAGGTTGAGCGAGCGGGCTTAGGGTTTCCTGGGCCCGCTCGCTCCTTAGCGCTCCAAATTTTTAGCAAAGAAAAAGGCCCTCAAAAGAGGGCCTGAAACATTTGGTGGAGAATAGGGGGTTCGAACCCCTGACCTCGTGACTGCCAGTCACGCGCTCTCCCAACTGAGCTAATTCCCCGAATCTGGTGGGCGATGCTGGATTCGAACCAGCGACCCCTTCCGTGTGAAGGAAGTGCTCTACCCCTGAGCCAATCGCCCTTGCGCGAGAAATCACTATACAGGACAGCTTCAAAAAAAGGAACCCCCAATTTTGAGAAATTTCAAAATTGGGGGTTTATCAGGCCTTTATTGTAGTCCTAGGCGTTCTCGAGCTTCTTTGCGGCGGAAGCCGTGAGAACGGCGAGGATGACAGCAGCGACGAACGCGATTGCGCAACCGCCCATAAGGACCGCGTCGAAGGTCTGGTCCTCAATGATGAAGTAGTACACCGCGAGGACCGGGAGAAGGATAGACCACAGGACCTTTTTCTTGAAGTCTGCGACGGTCGAGGGCACGTTGGCGATTCGAGCCCCCTGGAACCCGTAAACGAGGATCTCGACTCCGCTGGCGAGAAGCATGAGCAAATTGCTCACCTGAGCCTTGTTCGTGGCGAATCCGTAAATTGCGGCGACGATACCGAGGATTCCCGCGAGCATGGCGAAGAAACTCGCATACTTGACCGCTTTCATTTCCTGAGACATGGGTGCCTTCCTTCTTGGGCCGTAACGCCCTGTTCGACTTTGCCAGGCTAAAGCACACCTTACCGCAACCGAATCGTTTTCAAACTCAGGAGTTGGTTATAGGTAAATCGCCAGTCAAATTAAATCAGGCAGAAGCGAGAAGCCTCTGCCTGAAGAGTAATTGGTGGGCCCAGCAGGATTCGAACCTGCAACCCAGGGATTATGAGTCCCCTGCGCTAACCGTTGCGCCATGAGCCCTTATAAGAAAAGCGGCGACCGAAGCCGCCGCTCAAATTATCATGGTGGAGAATAGGGGGTTCGAACCCCTGACCTCGTGACTGCCAGTCACGCGCTCTCCCAACTGAGCTAATTCCCCGTGCGTTGGTGCGAGGAATAATATATCGAGGATCTAGGAAGCCGTCAAGCGAGAATTTGAAAAAAGTTCTACCGAGATGCTTGGGAGCGGCTCCGCTATATTACAGTCCCTGCACAAACCCCTCAAGCCGATCGAGCCCCTTCTTGAGTTCGTCGTCGGAGACGCAGTATGACAGGCGCATATAGCCTTCGGTCCCAAAACAGGTGCCGGGCACGCAGGCGACGCCCGCCTCGCGGATAAGGCGCTCGCAAAGCGTCTCGGAGGGCATCCCGAGCCCGGATATATCCGGGAAGGCGTAGAAAGCGCCCGAAGGGATTGTGAGCGGTATGTCCATTGCTTCGAGCCGCTCGACGACGTATTCCCGGCGACGACGATAGGTTTCCCGCATGGATTGTGGGTCGATCGTGAGTGCAACGACTGCAGCATCCTGCACAAACGCAGGGATGCTCGAAATAAGGTACTGGTGCATCTTCTCGATCTGCGCCTTGAGACCCGCCGCAGCGGCGAGCCAACCGATTCTCCACCCGGTCATGGCCCACGGTTTGGAGAACGAGTCGACCACGACGATCTGGTCGCGGAGCTCGCTGTGGCGAACGGCGAAGCGCTCGTAGCCTTCGACGTAGCAAAGACGGTTGTAAACGTCGTCGCAGATAACGACAAGCCCGAGTTCGCGGGCGACTTTTGCCACGGCGTCCAAGGATTCCGCGTCGTAGACGCATCCCGTGGGGTTATTCGGGGAGGTAAGGACGATCGCCTTCGTCGAAGGGCCGCAAGCGTCCTTCAGTGCCTCTTCCCTGATTTGGAACGCATGGGGCGTGGTATCCAGCCCTATGACGCGCCCGTGGGCCGCGCGCACGATCGTCTCGTACAAGCCGAAGGCCGGGAGGGGCACGACGACTTCGTCGCCTGGGTCGAGAAGCGACATGAGCGTCGCCGAGAGCGCCTCGGTGGCGCCGCATGTGACGATCACGTCTTCGGGCTCGTAGTACAGCCCAAAATCCCCCATATACGTCGAGATCGCGTTGCGGAGAGTAAGAAGCCCGTTGTTCGGCGGGTAATGCGTGAGGCCGGCAGTGAGCGACTCCCCTACCTTGCGGCACACGGCCTCGGGGGTCGGGAACTCGGGCTCACCAAGCGTTAGCTTGACGCAGCCGGGCGCCTCGTTCGCGAGCGCGTTGAAACGCCTTATTCCCGAAGTCGCCAGCCGCGCCAGCTCTGAGTTGGTTCCTACCACGATTCCACCCCGTCAAAGAGCATCGAACGGTCGATGTCGGCAATGGTCGCGGCGCCGCACATCTCCATGGTGTCGGCGAGCTCGCGGGCGATCTGCCCTAGGTAGTCCGTGGCCCCCTGTTGGCCGCCGCCAAATACGGCGACGACGAATGGCCTGCACATAAGGCATGCCTTCGCTCCGAGCGCGAGCGCGCGGAAGACGTCGAGCCCCGTGCGGAGCCCTCCGTCCACAAGCACGTCGAGGTCGTCTCCCACCGCATCGACGATGCGGGGCAGGACCGACGCCGTGGCGGGCACGCCGTCGAGCACACGCCCGCCGTGGTTGGAGACGACGATGCCGTCGGCGCCGGCCTTGAGGGCCTTCTCGGCGCCTTGCGGGGTCATAACGCCCTTGAGAACGAAGGGGACGCCCGACTCATGGCAGGCGGCAGCAATCTCGGAGAGCTGTTCCACGTCTTTTGCTCCGGCGGGAGGCTCCTGGCCGCGCAGGAAAGGCAGACCCGAAGCGTCGATGTCCATGGCGAGCATGGCGGACTTCGCTGCAAGTGCCTGCGAGAGCTTGTCATCGAGCGTCTTCATGTCCCAAGGCTTGACCGTGGGGACCCCTCGGCCGCCGAGCTCGGCTATCAGTGTGCAGGACTTCGTCATGATCTCGCCATTGAGGCCGTCGCCCGTAAAGGCGAGCGTGCCGGCCTCGGCCGCGGCGCGCAGGATGCAGCCGTTATACGAGAGCGTGTCGTACTTCTTGCCGTAATGCATCTGGACGTCGCCCACCGGGCCGATCATGACGGGGAGGCTCAGGTCCTGACCAACGACGGTCGTCGAGGTAGAGGCGGTGAAGTTGGGGTGAACGCAGTCCATGTTCACCATGATCCGCTGCCAGGCCGCATAATTACGGGCGGCTGCGGTGCCGGTGCCCTTGGACCCTGGGCCGGGCATGGAGCTGCCGCAGGCGCGGCCATCGCATTTGGGGCAAGCCTTGCAATAAGGACCGATGTTTCCCCTGGCAGCGACGGCAAGTTCTGAGTAATGCATTTCCTCTCCTTATGAATGCGCCCCGTCCCCGCAAGCGGGGACGGGGCCTCGTGAATGCAGGCAGCGTTTAGGCGCGCGCGGAAACGATCCTCTCGCCGAGCCAAGCGGTCAGCTCCTCGAAGGGGACGTCGAAGCGCTCGCCGGTCGCGCGGACCTTGACCTCGGCCTTACCGGAGGCAACGCCCTTCTTGCCCAGGACGACCTGGTACGGGATGCCGATGAGGTCCGCGTCGGCGAACTTGACGCCGGGACGCTCCTTACGGTCGTCGAGAAGCACTTCAAGGTCGGCCGCGGAGAGCTCCTCGGTCACCTTCTGTGCCATGGGCCAGACGACATCGTCCTTCACGTTCATCGCGACGACCTCGACCTCGTAAGGCGCGACGCAGACCGGCCAGCAGATGCCGTTCTCGTCGTTGTGCTGCTCGACGACGGCCGAGACCATGCGGGAGACGCCGATCCCGTAGCAGCCCATGAGGAAGGGCTTCTCGGAGCCGTCCTCGTCCATGAACGTCGCGCCCATAGCCTCGGAGTACTTGGTGCCGAGCTGGAAGACCTGGGAGATCTCGATACCGCGTGCGGAGTGCATGGGCTTGCCGCACTTGGGGCACAGGTCGCCCTCCTTGGCGGAGACCACGTCGACCCACTCGTCGACCGTGAAGTCGCGGCCCATCTGAGCGTGACGGTAGTGGTAGTTCACGAGGTTGGCGCCCACGAGCCACCACTCGGAATCGCGCAGCGAGACGTCGGCGGCGACGCGGATGCCCTCGGGGAGCCCCACGGGGCCGATGAATCCCTTCACGAGGCCGTTCTCGCGCAGCTCTTCGTCGGTCATGAGGTGGTACTCGCCAAAGGCGTTCTCGGCCTTGCAGTCGTTCATCTCGTGGTCGCCGGGAACGAAGAGCACGACCGGCTTGCCCTGGCCGTCGATGAGCGCGAGTGCCTTGCGCGTGGCCGTGGCCTCGACGCCGAGCGCTTCGCAGAGATCGTTGATAGTGCCGGCGGCGGGAGTGTGAACGCGCGTGAGCTCGCCGGCCTCGCCCTCGTCGACGGCGACCTTTGCGGTCGCGGCCTCGGTATCGGCCGCGAAGCCGCAGTCGCACCAGACGAGCTCGGCCTCGCCGGCATCGGCAAGGGCCATGAACTCGACCGAGGTGTCGCCGCCGATCTGGCCGGAGTCCGCCACGACGGGGAGCGCCTTCAAGCCGCAACGCTCCGCGATGCGCGCGTAGGCGGCCTTCTCGTCGTCGTAGCACTGCTGCAGCGACTCCTGCGTGGCGGAGAAGGAATACGCGTCCTTCATGATGAACTCACGGCCGCGCATGAGGCCAAAACGAGGACGGAGCTCGTCGCGGAACTTGTCCTGGATGTGGTAGAGCGTCACCGGGAGCTGCTTATAACTGCGCAGCTCGTTGCGAACGAGGTCGGTGTAGGTCTCCTCGTGCGTGGGCCCGAGCACGAAGTCGCGCTCGTGGCGGTCCTTGAGGCGCATGAGCTCGGGGCCGTAGGCGCCAAAGCGCCCGGACTGCTCCCAGAGCTCGGCGGGGGTGATTATCGGGGCGAGCATCTCCTGTGCGCCGATGCCCTCCATCTCGTCGCGGATGACGCCCTCGATCTTTTGGATCACGCGCCAGCAGAGCGGCAGGTAGCTGTAGAGGCCGGCGGCGGTCTTGCGGATCATGCCGGCGCGAAGCAGGAGCTTGTGGCTCACGAGCTCGGCCTCGGCGGGGTCTTCCTTGAGGGTCGGGGCATAGAGCCTCGACATCGTCTGGTAGCGCTTCAAGATGCTCTCCTTCGTTGAGCAAGGCCCGCGCTGGCGGGCAAAGTTCACGTGGTCATTAGTTTACGGCAAGGCATGGCCTACGCGCACGTCATTTGAAGGGCCCCGCCCTCGTCGACTTCATGGCGATGATGGCGGGGCCCAATGGCGGCTAAACGTTTCTTGGCGAGAAGACCGCACTTTATGGCTCTTCCGGGAACCTCTGAGAGATCTCCTCGAAGAGCTCGTCGACCATGCGGTCCTCGGGGACTTTCCGGATCGGCTCCCCGTTCGCGAAGAGAAGCGCCTCTCCCCTGCCGCTCGCCATGCCTATGTCGGCGCCGCGGGCCTCTCCCGGCCCGTTCACGGCACAGCCCATGACGGCGACGGAAATCGGCGCCCTGACGGACTGAAGCCTGCGCTCGACCTCCTCTGCGATGGGGATCATGTCGACCTGACAGCGGCCACAGGTAGGGCAGCTCACGAGCTCGGGATGGAGCCTGCGCATGCCGAGAGCGGCGAGTAGCTCCCAAGCAACGCGGACCTCCTCCACGGGGTCTGCCGTCAAGGAGAGGCGCATGGTGTTGCCTATCCCCTCGCTCAGGAGCACCGAGAGGGCCGAGACGTTCTTGACCGTTCCTTGGAGCATGGTGCCCGCCTCGGTCACGCCTATGTGGAGGGGGACATCGGGGAGGAGCCGGGAGAGCTCGCGGTTCGTCTGAATCGTGGACATGACGTCGTGGACCTTGGCGGACATGACGATGTCCTCAAAGCCGCGGTCGCGGAAATGCTCGACGAAGGACACGGCGCTCATGACGAGCTTCTGCGGCTGCGTCAGGTCCTCGCGCGCGTCTATGCGACGATCGAGCGACCCGGCGTTCACGCCGATGCGAATAGGGATTCCGGCCGCCCCCGCTTCGTCGATGACGGCGTCGACCTTATCCCACGAACCGATGTTTCCCGGGTTGATGCGCAACGCCGATGCCCCGCGGCGGGCCGCTTTTATCGCGAGCTTGTGGTCAAAGTGGATATCGGCCACCACGGGAAGGGGCGAGGACGCGCAGATCTCCTTGAAGCCGTCGAGGACGTGCTCCGTGGGAATCGCTACCCGTACGATCTCGCAACCCGCGTCCGCGAGCCGCTCGATCTGCGCGAGGGTCGAGGCGGGGTCATCCGTCTTGGTCGTGCACATGGACTGCACGGTGACCGGAGCGTCGCCGCCGACCTTTACCTTGCCCACATATACGGGGCGCGTGGCCTCGCGGGGGAGTTTCTTTTCTTGGGATGCGTTATCGCTCATGGAAAATCGGCTCCTATCCGATCACAAATCTAAAAATGTCGTTCTTCACGACGACTATGAAGATGAACAAGAAAAAAGCAAGACCCACGTAGGAGACGGCGTTCTGGGCCTTGAGGGAAAGTGGACGCCGAATCAAGAGCTGAATCACCTCGATGAGAATCTTGCCGCCGTCGAGCGGGGGTATGGGCAGCAGGTTCATGAAGCCGAGCGACATCGAGATGGACGCCGCCAGAAGCAGCAGGTCCAAGAAACCCGAGCTCGCGGCCTCGGAAGCCATGACTGAGATGCCGACGACGGAGGACGACTGGTTCAGGACCTCCATGGTTTTCTGCGGCACGAGTAGCTGCCCCACGTAGTCGGCGACGAACTTGCCGTAGCGGATCGCCAGTCGCGAGGAGGTGAGGACGTCGGGGCGCCAGCGGACGGTCGTGGCATTGATGCCAAGAAGGTCATGAGGCTCCTCTCCTTGGTTGACGGCAACCTGAATCTGTTCGTCCCCGCGCCTGACGTTCAAGATGAAGTTCTCGCCGGATGAAAGGTACACATGTAGGGCATCGGTCATGGAAGACCAGTCGGTGACCTGCACGATGCTGCCGGGGTCCATGTTTTCATCTGCGACCGAGAGGATAAGGTCATCGGTCTGGAGACCGCTTTCCTGCGCCAGAGACCCGTCCTCGATGGAACCGATGCGCGCCTCGTTCGAGGAGACGTCCATGCCCACGATGCTGTAGGCTAGAACAACGACGACGAAGGCGAAGAGCACGTTGATCAGCGGACCGGCAACGAGCATCGCGAAGCGCTTGAGGAAGCCCTTGCCCAGATAGGTGTGCGAGCGCTCATTATTGAGGAGCTGCTCGGGGTCGCCGGTGATTGCGCGAGGTTCTCCGGCCCTGGTCGACCCTTCGAGCGAGAAATCATGGCCGCGGTCGAACTCGGTCAACATGTTCGCGTCGCGAGCCAGGGTCTGGAAGGATTTCGGCCAAGTCTTCTGCTCGGGCTTCTCGCCGAGCTCGGGGTCGTAGTAAGGCTCGATCGAAGCCCAGTCGGAGAGGGTCACGAGCGCGTTCAGCGCATCGTCATCGTCAATACCGAGCTCAGCTGCCAGGTCCTCGATGCTTATGCGGCCATGCTCCTGTACGCAGGCTAGTACGTCGGCAAGCGGCGCATCGCCCACTGGCTCCATGCCGCAGATACGGTTGTATCCGCCCAAGAGGAGCGGCGTCACACCGATGCGCGTTCCCACGCGGCGGCTCTTGAAGCTAAGGTTCCAACGACATGGCAAGCCGAGCATGAACTCGGTCACGCGAACGCCGAACGCGCGCGCAGCAAGGTAGTGCCCGCCTTCATGAATGAAGACGAGCACCGAGAGGACCAAAAGTCCCCAGAACACTGCCGAGAGAAAAGACATGACGCTTGGCAACAATTAGACCTCCTGGAGGAACTTCTCTGCTAGCGAGCGCGAGCGCGCATCGACGTCGAGGATCTGCTGCATGCTCTCCACATTCTCGACCGGCGTCGCGTCCATCGTCTGGGAAACGATCTTCTCGATATCGGTGAATCCGCACGCGCCTTGGCGGAAGGCGAGGTTCGCGACCTCGTTCGCGGCGTTCATGGCGCAGGGCAACGTGCCGCCCGCACGACCCGCCTCCTTCGCGAGGCGCAGACACCCGAAGGTCTCCTCGTCGGCCTCCCCAAAGGTGATGGGGGCGCAGCTGCCCCAGTCCACGCGCTCGACCGTGGCGTCCCAACGCTCCGGATAGCTCAGCGCGTACTGGATCGGCGCGCGCATGTCCGAGCCGCCGAGCTGGGCCTTCACGACGCCGTCGGCAAACTCCACCATAGAGTGGATCTTGCTCTGCCTTTGCACGAGCACGCGAACGGAGTCGATCGGCACCTGGAAGAGGTGGTGCGCCTCGATGACCTCGAGGCCCTTGTTCATAAGGGAGGCGGAATCGATCGTGATCTTTGAGCCCATGGACCAGGTGGGGTGCGCAAGGGCGTCCGCGCAGGTAACGGTCTCGAGCTCGGCGCGCGTCTTCCCATAGAAGGGGCCGCCGGAGCACGTAAGCCAGATGCAGTGGATGTCCTCGGGCCTCTCCCCTACCAGGCACTGGAATATCGCGCTGTGCTCGGAGTCCACGGGAATGAGGCGACCGGGCTCTGCGAGCGGCATGAGGAGGTCTCCGCCGCATACGATCGACTCTTTGTTCGCGTACGCGAGGACCTTGTGGGCACGAAGGGCCTCGTAACCGGCATGGATTCCCGCAAACCCCACGAGGGCGTTCACGACGATGTCCACGTCGGGCAGCGAGGCGAGGTCGGTAACCGCTTGCTCGCCGAAGGAAAGCTCGCAACCCTGGGGAAGCTCCTGGAGCACGGGCTCGGTGGAGTGAGCGGAGTCCGCGACGGCCACGTGGGAGACACCGAATTCGCGAGCCGCCTCGACGAGCTTTGCGCAGGAGGAGTTCACGGAAAGCGCCGTCACGCGGACCTTGTCGCCGTGCTTGCGGCACACGTCGAGGGTTTGCGTGCCGATCGAGCCGGAGCAGCCCAGGACGGCGACGCGTACGGGACGCGGACGCGGCGAGCGCGGTGCCGTGTCCTCAAAGATATTTATGGCGCCCATTAAAGAATTCCCCCAAACAAAAGCAGGATGTAAGCGGCAGCCGACCCAAAGAGCAGCGAGTCGGACCTATCGAGAAGACCGCCGTGGCCCGGCATGAGGTTGCCCGAGTCCTTGACGCCCACGCCTCGCTTGATGCGGGACTCAAAGAGGTCCCCAATCACGCCAACGATCCCGACTACAAGACCCACGAGGGCCGCGAGGCCGACGCTCAGGTTCGCGACGCCGAACACGGCGAGGACCACCCACACGAGCACCGAGGCCAAGAGCCCGGCCCAGAATCCTTCCCAGCTCTTGTGCGGCGAGATCCGCGGGGCGAGCTTGTGCGCCCCGATGCGCGATCCCACAAGGTAGGCGACGGCGTCGGAGCCCCAGAGCGAGAGCATGACACCGAGGGTGAGCAGCGCGCCGTGCAGCCCCTTGTCGCAAAGCCTCACGAGCACGATCGATGAGAAGCACAGCGACGTGTATAAGGGGCCGAAGACGGTCACCGCGACGTCAGCAATGTTCGAGCGGGGCGTGGCCACATACCAACAGGCAACGGACGCGAGAAGGAAGAGGCAGACGATCGAGAGCCCCCGGACCCCAAAGAAATAAGCGGAGAAGGGAAAGGCGATCGCTGCGGCGAGGCCCATACCGTCGTTTGGCATGCGCCCGCCCATCCTGCAGATACGGAAGAACTCGGAGCAGCAGAGCCATGCCATGCAGGCGATGAGAACCGTCGTCGTGAAGGGGCCGATGAAGAGGGCCGTAAGCGTGACCACGGCGTAAATCGCGCCGGAAGTGGTTCGTGTGAGGAGCTTCTCGGCAGATCCTCGGGCCTTTTGGCCCTTGAGCGCGCCCGCGGCCCTCAGGCTTTCCTTCGAGGCGCGCCGCGCCTCGAGCCTATCGACTTGGCGGTCGAGGCCCACGCTCTTCTTGGCATCGGTGTCGGGGCTCGGCCCCTTCTCGTTCGACGGCATTACTTGGACACACCCCCGAAGCGTCTCTCGCGCGACTGGTAGGACTTGATCGCCCTGAGCATGTCCCAGCGCGTGAAGTCGGGCCAGAGGGTCGGCGTGACGTAGAACTCCGAGTAGGCGAGCTGCCAAAGCAGGTAATTCGAGAGCCTGAGCTCTCCCGAGGTACGGATGAGCAGGTCGGGGTCGGGAAGCCCATCGGTGTAGAGCTTGGAGGAGACGGCGTCGATATCGATGCTGCTGGGGTCGATCTTGCCCTCGACGGCCTCGAACGCGAGCTCGCGCGCCGCGCGGGCGAGCTCGGCGCGGGCGCCGTAGTTGACCGCCAGGGCAAACGTCATGCCGGTGTTCCCTGCGGTCTCGTCCAGGCCCTGCTGGAAGACCTTGCGCGTCTCCTCGGGAAGCGCGCTCAGGTCGCCAAAGAACCGCAGCTTGACGTTCTCCTGGTGGAAGAGCGGGAGCTCCTTCACGAGCGTCGTGGCGAAGAGGTGCATAAGGAGGTTGACCTCATGCTGGGGGCGCTTCCAGTTCTCGGTCGAGAACGCATAGACCGAGAGCACGTCGAGCCCAAGGCGGACGCTCGTCGTGACCGCCTCGCGCAGCGAGTCCACGCCGGCAACGTGCCCCTGGCTCCTGTCGAGTCCGCGGGCCTGCGCCCAGCGGCCGTTTCCGTCCATGATGATGGAAACATGGCCCGGGATTCGGGCCATGTCCACGTCGTCAAGGGAAATATCTTCCGGGTGCTCGGAGAAGTACTCCTTGAGCAGCGTTTCGTTGTAGCGCACTTAAATCTCCATGACCTCGGCGGTCTTTACCTTGAGGAGCTCGTCGACCTTGGCGACATAGGAGTCGGTGAGCTTCTGGATGGCCTTCTTCTCGCGGGTCTGCACGTCCTCGGGGAGCTCCTCGTCGCGCTCGACCTTGCCGTTTGCGTCGCGGCGGACGTTGCGGACGGCCACGCGGGCGTCCTCGGCGAGCTTGTTGCACTCCTTGACGAGTTCGCGGCGGCGCTCCTCGGTCGGGCGCGGGAACGGCAGGCGAATGCAGACGCCGTCGTTGGATGGCGTAATGCCGAGGTCGGAGGTCTCGATGGCCTTCTCAATCGCCTTGAGGGAGGTCTTGTCCCAGGGCTCAACGACGAGCATGGATGCCTCAGGGACCTTGACGGCGGCGAGCTGGGTGATCGGGGTCGGCTGGCCGTAGTAGTCGACCTTGATGGGGTCGAGGATCTTTGCGTTGGCGCGGCCGGAGCGCACGCGGGCGAAGTTGCCCATCAGGGCCTCCACGGCCTTCTCCATGTGGGAATCGGCGAAATCGGTGTACTGGCTCATGGGTTAGTCCTCCTTCTCGTAAACGACGGTGCCCACGTTCTTCCCCTCGATCGCGGCGGCGAAGTTGCCGTCCTCGTTGATGTCGAAGATCATGATAGGCATCTTGTTGTCGCGGCACAGGGCGATCGCGGCGGCGTCCATGACCTTGAGGTTCTTGGTCAGCACCTCATCGTAGGTCACGGAGTCGTACTTCACGGCATCGGGGTTCTTCTTGGGGTCGGAATCGTAGACGCCGTCGACGTTCGTCGCCTTCATGAGAATCTCGGCGTTGACCTCGCAGGCGCGAAGCGCGGCACCCGTGTCGGTCGTGAAGTAGGGGTTGCCGGTGCCTGCGGCCAGGATGGTGATGCGGCCCTTCTCCATGTGGCGGATGGCGCGGCGACGGATGTAAGGCTCGGCGATCTGACGCATGGAGATGGCGCACATGACGCGGGAATCCATGCCGGCCTTCTCGAAGGTGTCCTGTAGCGCGAGGGCGTTGATAACCGTGGCGAGCATGCCCATGGAGTCGCCCTGGGCGCGGTCCATGCCGCCTGCGGCACCCTCGACGCCGCGGTAGATGTTGCCGCCGCCGATGACGACGGCGATCTGGACGCCGGCGTCGTAGATCGGGCGGATCTCCTCGGCCAGGCGCTTGGGCACCGCGGGATCGATGCCGAAGGACTGGGAGCCCATGAGGGCCTCGCCTGATAGCTTGAGAAGCACGCGCTTGTACTTGATGTCTGCCAAAACCAACCTCCACTCGGTTGTGCCACAGCCGCCGTAGCGACGTCTTTGCCAGGTAAGCATTCTAACAGAGGGGGCCCGAACCCGTACCCGCTCATAGGCGAGCGCTCCCCTTACGCACATAAAAGGAGCCGGCCCCCAAAAGGGAAACCGGCTCCTAAAGCCTCAAGAGAGACTAAACGCTACTCGCCGAAGCGATAAAGGACGAAGGTCTTCACCTTGATGTCGTCGCCAAGGTCCTTGGAGGTCTTCTTGGCGAGGCCCTCGATGGTGATGGAGGAATCCTTGACGAACTCCTGCTCGCAGAGGACGAACTCCTTGAAGTACTTCTCGAGACGACCCTGGGCCATGCGCTCCTGAATGGCCTCGGGCTTGCCGGACTCGGCGGCCTGAGCCTTGTAGATGGCCATCTCGTGCTCGACCTTCTCGGCCGGGACGTCATCGCGGGTAGCGGCGACGGGAGAGGTCGCGGCAATGTGCATCGCGACGTCGTGCGCGAAGGTCTTGAACTCGTCGGCAGCAGCGGTCTCGGGCTTGCCGAACTCGAAGACGGCGAGGTCGGCGATCTTGCCTCCAAGGTGGATATAGGAGGCGACGGCGCCGTTCTCAACGGAAACGCGCTGGAAACGCAGGACCTTCATGTTCTCGCCGATGACGTGGATCATCTCGGTGAGGGCGGCATCGACGGTCTCACCGTTGAGGTCGCAGGCCTTGAGGGCGTCGACATCGGCGGGGTCGTTCTCGGCGACGACCTTGGCGAGGTCGGCGGCGAAACCGGTGAACTTGGGGTTGGTGCCCACGAAGTCGGTCTCGCAGGAAAGCTCGAGGATGGCGCCGGTCTTGCCGTCCTCGGAGACGTAGGTGGCGATGGTGCCCTCGTTCGTGTCGCGGCCGGCGCGCTTGACGGCCTTGGCGATGCCCATGGTGCGGAGGACGTCGACGGCCTTCTCGAGGTCGCCCTCGGCCTCGACGAGGGCCTTCTTGCACTCCATCATCGGGGAGTCGGTCATCTCGCGGAGCTGCTTGACGAGCGCGGCGGTAATCTGAGCCATGTTTCTTCTCCTCTAGTTGCGGTCGTACGGTGCTTGTAAAGCGACGCTACTCGGCGGGAGCCTCGGTAGCGGCCATCTCCTCGGCAGTGATCTGCTCCTTGCCGGTGCCGGCCAGGATGGCGTCGGCGGCAAGCTCGCACATGAGGGAGACGGAGCGGATGGCGTCGTCGTTCGCGGGGATGCCGTAGTCGACGACGTCCGGGTCGGAGTTGGTGTCGAGCAGGGAGACGACGGGGATGTGCAGGCGGTTGGCCTCGCGGATGGCGAGCTCCTCGCGCTTGGAGTCGATAACGAACAGGG
>ERZ808240.578-NODE-578-length-46982-cov-5.627656_pt1 | contig 46982 bp, 31 predicted proteins | sample MGYA00521084_ERZ808240 | MGnify/ENA primary metagenome ERZ808240 (study PRJEB31516, sample SAMN03275571) | gut metagenome | biome: mammalia-associated habitat; material: feces | host: Papio cynocephalus | place: Kenya | collected 2012-08-06 ...
CGAAAGACCGCCCCTTAGACAGGAGCGGTCTTTGTCTTTGGTGCCGGTGGTGGGGGTCGAACCCACACGGTATCGCTACCACGGGATTTTGAGTCCCGCGCGTCTGCCAATTCCACCACACCGGCATATGTGCGTGAAAACGTGGTTATTATAGCACACGTATCGGCAAAATGCAAGCATCAATTTCGGACTTTGGCTTTTTCTCTCGCGGGAATGCCTGCTTTTTCGCAGAAAGGCGGAACAAACGGCGCTGCAACAGCCGTTCCTACCGACCAAAAACCGGATGGCAACCGATTTTCGATGCCATCCGGTTTTGCTCCGTTTCACCGTACGCGGTTCATTCGTACACTTCCCGCTTGAGAATGCCCACATAGGGGAGGGCACGGTACTTCTCGTTGTAGTCCAGGCCATAGCCCACCACGAATTCGTCCGGGATCTCCTGTCCCACATAGTCCACGTTAAAATCTACTTCCCGGCGGGAGGGCTTATCCAGCAGAGTGCAGGTGCGCACGCTTTTGGCACCCTTCATCGTCAGATACTGCACCAGATGGGACAGGGTACGTCCGCTGTCGATGATGTCCTCCACCACCAGAATGTCGCACTGATCCATATCCTTGCGCATGAGATCCAGCACGATGTTGACGTTGCCGGTGGTTTTTGTATTGCCGCCGTAGGAGGAGACCCGCATAAAGTCGATCTCCACCGGCACGGTGATCTTTTTCATCAGTTCGCCCATGAACACCACGGAGCCCTTGAGAATGCAGACCAGTACCAGCCGTTTGTCCTCTCCGGCATAATCCTGATCCAGCTGTGCGGCCAGGCGGGTGATGATGGCGTCCAGTTCCTCCTCCGATAATAAAACGCGCTCTATGTCCTTGTGCATAATGCCCTCCGATGTGATAAAATAGTACCGATAAGTATACCCCTTCGGTCGCTATCTGTCAACCGTTTTGTTGGGCTCAGTCCCACAGCCGGGCGGGATAGATGCCCGCATCGGTCATCTGCGAGAGCGCCGCCCGCACCATTTCGTGGTCGGCGGCATAGGTCATGCCGTACCACTTGTCATGGGTGAGTCGCACCTGCACATCCGCCTCGCCGGCCGCCAGCATGGAATTGACGGCAAAGGGCAGATAAAACTCCGATTTCAGCTCCTGTCCCTTCTCGTCCAGGAAAGCCCGGAAACGGGATTCAAAGGCGTCCAGCGTACCGGCTGGGAACGCCCAGCAGTTCATGGATACCACGGCCTCCGGAGAGAGTGCCGTCCAGGTGGCGCCGTCGTCCTCGGTGAAGGCGGGTGTGCCGCCGCGCAGCTCGATGTGGGTGCGTTCGGTCAATCCCGTGAGGGTGCCGTCGGCGGCAACCTCGCAGATGCCCCGGGATACGTAGCCGTTCTCCGTCAGCGTGTTCTTCAGCAGATAACCGGCCATGGCGCAGTGGCGCACCGGGCCGTTCTGGGGCGCTTGCAGGAATTCGGCCAGCAGCCGGAAGCATTCCTGCCCGTAATAGTCGTCTGCGTTGATAACGGCGAACGGCTCCCGCACCACCGAGCGGCAGCACAGCACGGCGTGCCCGGTGCCCCAGGGCTTCACCCGTCCTGCGGGGACGGTATAGCCTGCGGGCAGGACATCCAGCTCCTGATAGACGTATTCCACCGGAATGCGGGATTCCAGCGCCTGCCCGATGGTCTCCTTGAATTCCTGCTCGATGGAGTGTTTGATCACAAACACCACCTTGCCGAACCCGGCGCGGATGGCGTCGTACACCGAATAGTCGATGATCTTCTCGCCGGCCGGGCCCACCGGTGTGATCTGCTTCAGCCCGCCGAAGCGGCTGCCCATACCGGCGGCCATGATGATCAGTGTCGGTTTCATAGGTAATTCCTCCCTTATCTACCACCGACGACAGTATTTCCGTCTGTGTCCGTTCCGGTCGGTGGATGGTATCGTCATTATAGCCCGCTTCTTTGCAAAGTGCAAGCCGATTTGCGGAAATGGGCTTATTTTTACGCATATCTGCAACAAATACCCATTGCCAAAACCGGCGGATGCCGCTATAATGGGGGAAAACGAAAGGGAGGACACGATCATGGCCGTTTTGATTACCGGTGGCTGCGGGTATATCGGCAGTCACACCTGCATTGAAATGCTGAATGCGGGCTACGATATTGTCGTCATTGACAACTACTATAACTCCAAGCCCGAAGCTCTGCGTCGGGTAAAAGAGCTGGCGGGAAAAGACTTCCCGTTTTATGAGTGCGATATCCGGGATGCCGAGGGGCTGCGCCGGGTGTTCCGCGCCCATAAGATCGAGGCGGTGATCCATTTCGCCGGGCTGAAGGCGGTGGGCGAATCGGTGCAGAAGCCGCTGGCCTACTACGAGAATAATGTGGGGGGCACGGTCACCCTGTGCCAGGTCATGGCCGAGATGGGGTGCAAGCGGATGATCTTTTCCTCCTCCGCCACCGTGTACGGCACCGGCAATCCCTCGCCGCTGAAAGAGGAGATGCCCACCGGTGCGGTGACCAATCCCTATGGCCGGACAAAATTTATGATCGAGGGGATTCTGCAGGATCTGTGCGTGTCCGACCCGGAGTGGAGCGCGGTGCTGCTGCGCTACTTTAACCCCATCGGCGCTCATGAGAGCGGGCGCATCGGGGAGGATCCCAACGGGATTCCCAACAATCTGATGCCGTATATCTCTCAGGTGGCCATCGGGAAGCTGCCGTGTCTGTCGGTGTTCGGCGACGATTACGACACTCCCGACGGCACCGGCGTGCGGGATTATATCCATGTGGTGGATTTGGCAAAGGGGCATGTCAAGGCGGTGGATTATGCGCTCCGGCACACCGGCGCGGATGCCATCAATCTGGGCACCGGCGTGGGGTACAGCGTGCTGGATCTGGTGAATGCGTTCCAGAAAGCCAACGGCGTAAAGGTGAATTACACCATCGCGCCCCGCCGTCCCGGCGATGTGGCCACCTGCTATTCCGATCCGTCCAAGGCGGCGCGGCTGCTGGGCTGGAAAGCGGAGAAGAATGTGGAGGATATGTGTCGGGATTCCTGGCGCTGGCAATCCCAGAACCCCAAGGGCTACGACCAATAAGCGGATCCATGAGGCGGGAGCGGACAGCCAATGTTCGCTCCCGCCTTTGCGTCGCGCGCGGCGCTGCGGCGGCGGAACCTGCGCTTGGGGCCGATGCCGGCGCGCTTTTGTGCGCAATTTTTGGCAGTTTCTGCGGGATTGGGGGTTTACTTTTGCCGTTTTTCGTGGTATACTGGTGCACAGATTGGAAAACTGGCGGGATGGAGTGTGTCTATGGGGCAGATTTGTGTGGTGACATCCGGTAAGGGTGGCGCCGGGAAATCGACGGTGTCTGCCGGACTTGGCTACGCGCTGGCCCGCTCCTCCGGTAGGGTGCTGCTCATCGACGCCGACGCCGGGCTGCGCAGTCTTGACCTGATGCTGGGTATCGCCGGTACGGCTATGTACGATCTGTCGGATGTGCTGGCCGGCAACTGTGAGCCGGTGCGCGCGATCTATTCTTCGCCTGTGTGCTCCAATGTGTTTGTGCTGCCGGCTCCCGTGCGGCCGGAGGATATGTGCTCTCCGGCGCAGCTCCGTAAGCTGTGCGCCGGGCTGGCGCAGTATTACGATCCGGTCATCATCGACTGCCCGGCCGGTATGGGACGGGGCTTTGAGACGGCGGTGGCGGCGGCGGATCGGGCGCTCATCGTCACCACACCGGATATGGTGTGCGCCCGGGATGCGCAGATCATTGCCCGGATGCTGGAGAACCGCGGCGTTTCCTCCCGCTTGCTGATCAACCGTCTGCGCCCGGGCAAGGTCATGGACGGCTCCATGCCGGATGTGGATGAGATCATTGATGCGGCCGGGGTGCAGCTGCTGGGGATCATACCTGAGGACGAGGCGGTGGCGGTGGCGAATGCCAACGGCCGCCCGCTGCCCGCGGACAGCGCTGCGGCGCTGTGCTTTGCCAATATTGCGCGCCGGTTCCGGGGAGAGGACGTTCCGCTGGCCCGGCTCGAAAAAATGTAATTTAAAATGTAATTTTAAGTTGATGGTAAATCGACGGAAGGAATGGTGAATATGAACATCGCATTGATCGCACACGACGCCAAGAAAGAGCTGATGGTACAGTTCTGCATTGCGTATTGCGGGATTTTGAGTCGGCACAATCTGTGCGCCACCGGCACCACCGGTAAGCTGGTGTCTGAGGCGACCGGACTGAATATCACACGCTATATGAGCGGGTCGCAGGGCGGCGATCAGCAGATCACCGCGCGGATCTCCTGCAACGAGATCGACCTGCTGCTGTTCTTCCGGGATCCGCTGACGGTCAAGGGGACCGAGCCGAAGGACTATGATATGCTGCGGCTGTGCGATATCCGGGGGATTCCCTTTGCGACCAATATTGCCACCGCCGAGGTGCTGATCCACGGCTTGGAGCGGGGCGATTTGGACTGGCGCACGATCGTAAACCCCGGCAACTGACAGTTTTGAAAGGGCGTGCGGTATCCGTGCGCCCTTTTCTACGGAAATTGTGATACAGGCAGGAGAGCGGAGAATATATGGATTTGATCACACAGGCTCCCCGGGGCACGCAGGATGTGCTGCCGGAGGACAGCTACCGCTGGCAGTATGTGGAACGTACGGCGCTTTCGGTGGCAGAGGATTTCGGATTCCGGGAGATACGCACCCCGGTATTTGAGCATACCAATCTGTTTTTGCGCTCGGTGGGAGAGACCACCGATGTGGTGCAGAAGGAGATGTATACCTTTGAGGACAAGGGCGGGCGTTCCGTCACGCTGCGCCCGGAGGGGACGGCCGGCGCCGCCCGCGCGGTGCTGGAGCACGGCTTGCTCGGCGGCGCGCTGCCGGTGAAGGTGTCCTATGTGACCTCCTGCTATCGGTATGAGAAGAGTCAAAAGGGCCGCTATCGGGAGTTCCATCAGTTCGGGGTGGAGTGTTTCGGTGCGGCGGCGCCTCAGGCGGATGCGGAGACGATCTCGCTGGCGATGACGGTGCTGGAATCGCTGGGGCTGCAGCACATCGCGCTGCACATCAATTCCATCGGTTGCCCCGCCTGCCGGGCAAAATATACCGAGGCGCTGCGGGCGTATTTCGGCACGCACCGGGAGGAGCTGTGCGAGACCTGTCAGGGGCGGCTGGAGCGCAATCCCATGCGGATTCTGGACTGCAAATCTCCGGTGTGTCAGAAGATCGCCGCCGGCGCGCCGGTGATGCTGGACTATCTCTGCGACGATTGCAGAGGGCACTTCGAGACGGTCAAGACCTGTCTCGATGCGGCGGAGATCGCCTATACGGTGGATCCCCATATTGTGCGGGGATTGGATTACTACACCCGCACCGTGTTTGAATTGGTGGCGGAAAACGGACTGGTCGTGGCCGGCGGCGGCCGCTACGACGGGCTGGTGGAGGAGCTGGGCGGCGCGCCCCAGCCGGGTCTCGGCTTCGGTATGGGGTTGGAGCGGCTGCTCATGGTCATGGAGGAGCAGAAATGCCGCTTCCCCGAGCCGCCTGCCTGCGAGCTGTATCTGGTGTCCATGGGGCAGGAGGCGGCCAATCGCTGCTATGCGCTGGCGACCCGTCTGCGCCGGGGCGGCGTGGCGGTGGAATGCGACATCGTGGGACGTTCTCTGAAGGCGCAGATGAAATACGCGGATAAGCGGGGCGCGCGGTATACGATCGTGGTGGGCGAGGATGAGCTGCGCACGGGTGTAGCCCAGCTCAAGGAGATGGCCACCGGCCGCACAGAGGATATCCGGCTGGACGACAGCCTGTATACGACGCTCTATAATAAATCGCTGGACCGCCAGCTGGCGGGCATGGCCGACCTGTTCGGCGATGTGGCGGAAACAGAATAATCGGAAGTGGGGAATGAAGTATGGCAGAAACCATTAAGGGATTGAAACGGACGGCCTATTGCGGAGAATTCCGGGAGGAACACGCCGGACAGGCGGCGACGGTGTTCGGCTGGGTGCAGCGGCAGCGGGATCTGGGACAGCTCATTTTCGTGGATCTGCGGGACCGCACCGGGATCGTACAGCTGGCCTTTGATCAGGACACGGACAAGGCGGTGTTTGATAAAGCGTTCACCCTGCGCAGCGAATTTGTGGTGGCCGCCCGCGGCACGGTGCGGGTGCGCTCCGCCCGGAATAAGGAGATTCCCACCGGCGATGTGGAGATCGCCGTGGAGGAGCTGCGGATCCTCAATAAGGCGGAAACACCCCCCTTCGAGATCAGTGAGAATTGCACGACGGCCGAGGCTACCCGGCTGAAATACCGGTATCTGGATTTGCGCCGTCCGAATTTGCAGCAGAATCTGATGCTGCGCCACCGGATCGCCAAGGCGACCCGGGACTATTTCGACAGCCAGGGATTTATCGAGCTGGAAACGCCCATGCTCATCAAGTCCACCCCCGAGGGCGCGCGGGACTTTCTGGTGCCCAGTCGGGTGCATCCCGGCGAGTTTTATGCGCTGCCCCAGTCCCCGCAGCTGTATAAGCAGCTGAGCATGGTGGCGGGCTTTGATCGCTATATCCAGCTGGCGCGCTGCTTCCGGGACGAGGATCTGCGGGCGGATCGCCAGCCGGAATTCACCCAGATCGACATGGAGATGTCCTTTGTGGATGTGGAGGATGTGCTGGCGGTCGGCGAGGGCTTTATGCAGTCGGTGTTCAAGAGCGTGCTGGGGGTGGATGTGGCGTTGCCGCTGCCCCGTCTGACCTATAATGAGGCTATGGAACGCTATGGCTCCGATAAGCCGGACACCCGGTTCGGTATGGAGATCATCGACCTGACCGAGGCAGTTAGGGGCTGCGGTTTCGGCGTATTCTCCGGCGCGGTGGAGGGCGGCGGCACCGTGCGGTGCCTGAATGCCAAGGGCGCGGCGGCCACGATCTCCCGCAAGGAGATCGACAAGCTCACCGAGATGGCCAAGGGCATCGGCGCCAAGGGCCTGGCCTGGGTGCGCTGGACGGCGGATACCTGCGGTTCTTCTTTCGGGAAATTTCTCTCGGAGGAAGAGATGCAGCGGGTGCTGACAGCGGCCGGAGCGGAACAGGGCGATGTGGTGCTGATTGTGGCGGACGCCAATAAGAAGCACGTATTGTCGGTGCTGGGCGCGCTGCGTCTGGAGCTGGCGAATAAGCTGAATATCCCTCGCAGCGGCTACAATTTGCTGTGGATCACCCAGTTCCCCTTCTTCGAGTATAACGAAGAGACCCAGCACTGGGATGCGATGCATCACCCGTTCACGGCGCCTCTGGACGAGTGCATCCCGTATCTGGATTCCGACCCGGATAAGGTGTATGCCAAGTGCTATGACCTGGTGCTCAACGGCGTGGAGCTGGCGTCCGGTTCCATCCGGATCACCGATTCCGAGCTGCAGAGCCATATGTTCCGGGCGCTTGGTCTGTCCGATGAAGAGGCTCAGCAGAAGTTCGGCTATCTGCTGGATGCGTTCCGCTATGGTGCGCCGCCTCATGGCGGTATGGCTATCGGACTGGATCGGCTGGTCATGCAGATGATCGGCGCGGCCAGCCTGCGGGATGTGGTGGCGTACCCGAAGGTACAGAATATGTCTGAGCTGATGACCGATTGCCCGGCTGTGGTGGACGATCAGCAGCTGGCGGAGCTGGGGATCGCTCTACTTCACCCGGCGACGGAAGAAAACTGATCAACTTTTTACACCGCTCACAGAGGATCGCCCTTTGTGAGCGGTGCTTTTTTCGTATTTCGCGGGAAATCGACCGAAACCTCCATGAAATGCAAAAATTTGTTGAATATTCAGGCGTTTCGTGCTAAGATAGCAGTATATATTCCATTATAGGCAGAAACTGAGAAAGGAGTGGTCGTATGCGGATGAAACGCTGGGAGTTTGCCCCGCTGGACACGGCTCTGTCGGCGGAATTGGCGTCGGAATGCGAGCTGCATCCGTTTTTGACCCTGCTGCTGACGACACAGGGGTTGACCGCTCCGGAGGATATATACGAGTTCCTCGCCGGCTCCGAGGAGGAGTCCGACCCGTTCTCCTATGCGGATATGGAGAAAGCGGCGCAGCGCATTCATGCGGCGATGGAACGCGGCGAAAAGATTCTGGTCTACGGGGATTACGACGTGGACGGCATCACGGCCACCGTGCTGCTGTATACCTATCTGCGGGATGCCGGGGCCGATGTGGCGTGGGCCATCCCCAATCGGGCCGACGGCTACGGGCTGCATGAGGAGGGGATCGCGCGGGCGGCGGCCGCCGGCGTGGGGTTGATCGTGACCGTGGATACCGGGATTGCGTTGACGTCCGCAGAGGTGGCGGCCGCTTCCGGCGCCGGCGTGGATATCGTGGTGACCGATCACCACCGTCCGACAGAAACTCTGCCGGATGTGTGCGCTGTGGTGGACCCCCATCGCCCCGATTGCGAGAGCACCTGTAAGGATCTGGCGGGCGTGGGTGTGGCGTTCATGCTGGTCTGTGTGCTGGAGGGGGACAGCGAGACGGTGTTTGAGCGCTACGGCGATCTGCTGACGCTGGGGACGCTGGCGGATCTGATCCCGCTGCGGGGATTCAACCGGGATCTGATGCGCCGGGGGATCGGTGCGCTGGATAGCAGCACGCGTCCCGGTATTGTGGCCCTCCGGCAGACGGCCGGATATGCGGATAAGACCTTGACGGCCACGGCGGCGGTGTTTGTGCTGGCCCCCCGCATCAATGCGGCCGGCCGCATGGGCGATCCGGAGGTGGCGCTGCGGCTGTTGCTGGCGGAGGATGCGGCGCAGGCGGATCCGCTGGCCGAGCAATTGCAGACGATGAACGCGGAGCGCCAGCGTGTGGGGCAGGAGATTTACGCCCAGATCGAGACGACCCTGGCGGCGCATCCGGAATGGCTCTGCCAGCGGGTGCTGGTGGTGGACGGTCCGGGCTGGCACGGCGGTGTGCTGGGGATCATGGCGGCGCGTCTGGCGGAGCAATACGGCAAGCCGGCTGTGGTGATCAGCACCGGCGAGGATGGAATGGCTCATGGCTCTGCCCGGAGCATCGAGGGCTTCCCGCTGTATCCGGCGCTGGATAGCTGCCGGGAGCTGCTCACCGCCTTCGGCGGTCACGAGATGGCGGCGGGACTGTCGCTGTCGGCAGAGCAGATTCCGGCGCTGCGCAGGCAGGTGAACACCTGGGCGGCGCAGGAGTATCCCCGGATGCCGGTCCCGGCGCTGCATATCGCCATGCGGATCCGTCCGGATCAAATCAATCTGGAGAAACTGCTGCTTATGGATGCATTAGAGCCGATGGGCGCGGGGAATCCCATGCCGCTCTTCTGCCTGTCCCGCATGACGCTGGATAACATCACCGCCATCGGCAACGGAAAGCATCTGCGTCTGTCATTGAGCCGCGGCGGCGTGCGCGTCAGCGCCGTGAAATTCCAGACTGCGCCGGAGGATTTCCCGATTCCCTGCGGCTCGGTGCTCAATTGTGTGGTATCGCTGGAAAAGAACGAATATCATGGAAATACCAATGTCAGTATCCGCATCCGGGATGTGGCCTACGCGCAGACGGACCGTCAGCAATGGATGGACGCCATAGACGCCTATGAGGCGCTCTTGCGGCAGGAGCAGCGGCTGCCGGCGGCGGATACGCTCCCGCCTCGAGAGCTGCTGACGCGGCTGTACAGTATGCTCCGCTCCTGCGAGGGCTGGAGCGGCACGGCGGAGCAGCTGCAATACGCCGTCTCCCGGGTGGGCGGCGCCGGGGGCGAACTACCCTCGCCGCTGCATCTGCTGACGGCGCTGGAGATTTGGCGGCAGGCCGGCCTGTTGGCGGTGGTGGACGGCGGCGAGCGGCTGCATCTGCGCTTGATCCCCACCACCGGAAAAGCCGATCTGACCCGGACACCCCTGTGGGAATACCTGAGTGAAGGAGGGCAACCATGAATCAACCGGAAACCGTGGAATCGGTCAAAGCTACGCTGAAAACCCTGTTGGCCGAGAGCGAAAAAAGCTATCAGATCGACCGCATCGACCGGGCGATCGACATGGCGGAGAAGGCCCATGCGGGGCAGAAACGCCAATCCGGCGAGGATTATGTTTGCCATCCGCTGCACGTGGCGTGCATTCTGGTGGAGATGGGGATGGACAGCGATTCCGTGGTGGCGGCGCTGCTCCATGATGTGGTGGAGGATACGCCGCTGGAGCTGTCGGATGTCGCCGCGGCTTTCGGCGACGAGGTGGCGCATCTGGTGGACGGCGTGACCAAGATCACCAAGATGAACTTCTCCACCAAAGAGGAGCAGCAGGCGGAGAATGTGCGCAAGATGCTGCTGGCCATGTCCCAGGATGTGCGGGTCATGATCATCAAATTGGCGGACCGTCTGCACAATATGCGCACCAGCGACGGCTGGGCGCCCCAGAAGCGCCGGGATAAGGCGCGGGAGACGCTGGATATTTACGCCCCGCTGGCACACCGTCTGGGGATCCGCTCCATTAAGGAGGAGCTGGAGGATCGGTCGCTGCGGGTGCTGGACCCGGTGGCGTATAAGGAGATCGAGGATAATCTGGCGCTGCGGGCGGAGGAACGGTCGGCATTCCTGGCGGGTATTCAGGATCGCATCCGGGATAAGCTGGCGGAATACGGCATTCAGGCGCAGATGTCCGGCCGGGTCAAAAGCATCGCCGGTATTTACCGGAAAATGTATATTCAGGGCCATGCCTTTGACGAGATCTTTGATATTTACGCCGTGCGGGTGATCGTGGATACGGTGAATGACTGCTATAATGTGCTGGGGCTGGTGCATGAGATGTTCCGACCGCTGCCCAATCGGTTCAAGGACTATATCTCCACCCCCAAGGCGAATATGTACCAGTCGCTGCATACGACCGTGGTGAGCAAGGAGAAGATTCCCTTTGAGGTGCAGATCCGTACCTATGAGATGCACTATACGGCGGAATACGGCATTGCCGCCCACTGGAAGTATAAGCTGGGGCTGCAAAAGCAGGATAAGCTGGACGAGCGGCTGGCGTGGGTGCGGCAGTTCATCGAGAACCAGAAGGATGTGGACGACGCCGAGGATATCGTCCGCAGCATCAAGACCGACCTGAACATCGACGACGTGTTTGTATTCACCCCCAAGGGCGATGTGATCACCCTGCCGGTGGGCAGCACGGTCATCGACTTTGCTTATGCCATTCATACGGCGGTGGGTAACCGTATGGTGGGGGCTAAAGTGGACGGACGCATTGTGCCGCTGGATTACCGGGTGAAAACCGGCGAGATTGTGGAGGTGCTGACCACGGCGGCGCCCGGCCACGGTCCCAGCCGGGACTGGCTCAATATCGTGCATACCGGCGAAGCCCGCAATAAGATCCGCAGCTGGTTCAAGCGGGAGCGCCGGGAGGAAAATGTGCAGCAGGGCCGGGCGGAGCTGGAACGGGAGCTGTCCCGGAATCTGATCCGTCTGCCGGAGGACCGCATGGCGGCGTTTCTGCTGGAGCAGAGCCGCCGGCAGCATTGCCCGTCGCTGGAGGATTTCTATGCCGCCATCGGCTACGGCGGGATTCTGCTGTCCCGCCTGATTCCGCGGATGAAAGAGGAATATGCCCGTATTCAGCGGGAGGAGCAGACCGAAACACCGCCGCAGCCGGTGCTGACTCCGCCGGTGCGGCGTAAGCACCATAACGGCGGCGTGATCGTGGACGGCATGGAGGATTGCCTCGTCAAGTTCGCCCAATGCTGTAACCCGGTGCCGGGAGACCCCATCATCGGGTTTATCACCCGGGGCTATGGGGTGTCCATTCATCGCCGGGATTGTACCAATGTGCCCAAGGTGATCGAGGAAGCGCCCAACCGGGAGCGCTGGGTGTCGGTGCAGTGGGAATCCGGGCAGAAAACGGAGTCCTATGCCACGCTGCGGGTGGTGGCGGGCAGCGGCGAGAATCTGCTGCTGAAACTGACCACCGTGCTGGCCAATATGCACGTCTCGGTGCACGCGATGAATGCCCGGGAGATGGAGGGCGGCGGCGCTGTGGTGACGCTGACGGTGGTGGTCAGCAGCGTCGAACATTTGCAGATGATCATGAAAAAGCTGGAATCGGTGGATATTGTGGATCGGGTAGAACGGTCGACCACCTGACGGACGGAGCGTGTTGTATGAAAGCAGTGTATCAGCGGGTGTCCTATGCCCGGGTCGAAGTTGACGGCGAAACGGTGGGCGCCATCGGTGAGGGGGTGCTGCTGCTGGTGGGGGTGTGCCCGGAGGATACACCGGCCGAAGCGGCGTTGTTGGCCAAAAAGGTGGCGCAGCTGCGGGTATTTGAGGATGAGAACGGCAAGATGAACCGTTCGGTGCTGGATGTGGGCGGCGGCGTGCTGGCCGTGTCCCAGTTTACTCTGTGCGCCGATCTGAAGCACGGGCGGCGGCCGGACTTTTTCGGCGCCGCGCGCCCGGAGATTGCCCGACCGTTGTTTGATGCGGTGGTAGAGCAGCTGGGCGCCTGCGGTGTCGCAACGGTGCAGACCGGTGTGTTTGGCGCCGATATGCAGGTATCCTTGCTGAATGACGGTCCCGTGACACTGATTTTGGATACAGATGTATGGAAAAAGGAGGGGCGCGTATGAAGGCTGTGTGCTTACCCGGAGCGGGGATGTCCTGTAATTGCTATCTCGCACGCACGGAGAATGGCGGCGGATGGATTGTGGACCCCGGCGACGACCCGGAGCGGATACTTTCCGCTGTAAAGGGAAATGACTTTGCGCCGCAGGCGGTGCTGCTTACCCACGCCCACTTTGACCATATAGGCGCTGCCCGGGCGGTGTGTAGCGCTCTTGCAATTCCCCTGTGGGTCGGTGCCGGCGATGCGGCATTTCTGACGGATGCAGACAGCAATTTATCCCGTCGCTACAGCAGCGTGGAAATAAACAATCTGCATGCAGATCGCTTGCTGCGGGAGGGGGATGTGCTGGGCCAGGGCACCGAATCGCTGCGTGTGTTGGAAACCCCTGGGCATACCCCCGGCAGCCTGTGCTTTCTGGGGGACGGCATCCTTTTTTCCGGAGATACGCTGTTTTATGAAAGCATCGGTACGATGGATTTCCCCGGCGGCGACTGGAATTCGATGCGCAGCTCCATTGTAAAGCTGCAAGCCTTGCCGGGCGATTATGTAATTTATCCGGGTCACGGGGAGTCAACAACGATGGAGCATGAGCGCAACCATAATCCGTATAATGGTGTATTGGATAGGGAGTTTATTTTTTAATGCATATCTATCTGCAGGGAAATGATTATCATTTTGAGCTGGAAAATGTCAGCCGTCTGTTCCTGCCGCTGGAAAAGATCGTGACCCATCACGATGAACCGGTTCCGGCGGCAGCGGACGGACTGACGGCGGAATGCGCTCGTGAGGAGATGCCGACAGGGGTGCGGCTGTCCTGTCGCGTGCGTCTGGATACCTTTGATCGGACGCTGACGGCGGCGGAATCCGCCGGCGCGGAGTTGGAGGATCGCTGCGAGCTGGCCTTGTGCACGCTGCTGTATCGGCTGCTTGAGGAGCTGCTGGGGGTTTCCCAGACCTGGGGGCTGGTGACGGGGGTGCGCCCCGTGAAGCTGCTGCGTCGCCTGACGCGGGAGATGGGGCAGGAGGCAGCGCTGGCATATTTCCGGGACAAGCTGCTGGTCAGCCCGGAAAAGCTGTCCCTTTGCTGCCGGACGCTGGCGATCGAGGACGGTATTCTGTCCCTGTCCCGGCCGGATTCCTTCAGCCTGTATGTGTCGATACCCTTTTGCCCGACCCGCTGCGATTACTGCTCCTTTGTCTCGCAGACGGTGGAGCGGGCGAAGAAGCTGATCCCAGCCTATGTGGAGCAGCTCTGTCGGGAGCTGCGCTATACCGGCGAGCTGGTGCGGCGCCTGGGTTTGCGGCTGGAGACGGTGTATTTCGGCGGCGGTACGCCCACCACGCTGTCGGCGGAGCAGCTGACGGCGGTGCTGCGGACGGTAGAGGACAGTTTTGACCTATCGCATCTGCGGGAGTATACGGTGGAGGCCGGCCGGCCGGATACCGTGACGGCGGAAAAGCTGGCGGCGCTGCGGGAGGCGGGCGTAGGGCGGGTGAGCATCAATCCGCAGACCCTGCAGCAGGCGGTTCTGGACGGCATCGGACGGCGGCATACGGTGGAGCAGTTTTACGATGCTTTTGCGCTGGCGCGCAAAGCCGGATTTGAGAATATCAACACCGACCTGATCGCCGGATTGCCGGGGGACGGATACGAGGGCTTTGCCGACACACTTGAAAAAATACTGGCGCTGGCCCCCGAGAGCGTGACGGTGCACACGCTGTCCATGAAACGGGCCTCCAACATTATGCTTCAGCGTCGGGCAGATTACCGCGCGGAGCAGGATACGGTGCGGATGGTGCAGCTTTCGGCGGCGGCTCTGCCGGATGCCGGATATCGCCCCTATTATCTCTATCGGCAAAGCCGTACGGTGGGCAATCAGGAGAATGTGGGCTGGGCAAAACCCGGCTGTGAGGGGCTGTACAATGTCTATATTATGGACGAGACCCATACCATTCTCGGCTGCGGCGCCGGTGCGGTGTCCAAGCTGAAACAGCCCGGCACAGATTATCTGGAGCGCGTGTTCAACTATAAATTTCCTTACGAATATAATAGCGGGCTGGAGGAAATGCTGGCACGTAAACAGGCAATTTCGGCATTTTACGAGAAATACTGCCCGATTTTGTAACCGGTGAGAGGGTGTGAGCGCCTTTTATACGCCGCATCCGCCGCACATTTTCTGCGTGTCGATCGGTTTTCCGGTATTCCATGAAAAAAACTCAACTTTTTTCAAAAAACCTCTTGACAATTGCGGCAAGGTTGTGTATAATAACGCTCGTCGCTTGAGAGAACGACGGCGACAGACAATCCAATATGCGGGTATGGCGGAATTGGCAGACGCGTATGATTCAGGTTCATATCGGAGCAATTCGGTGGAGGTTCAAGTCCTCTTACCCGCACCATCGGAGTATTCTTATAGGATTTAAGATCCTTTTGAGAATGCTCCGTTTTTTATGCCTGTTTTTGCGTTGATGGTTTCTGAAAGCCTGTTCCCTTATCTCGTGCTGTTGGTGTGGAGGGATTGTACGCACACTTTGTGTGCTGATAGCTATAAATTATCAGATTGAATTTTTCCCAACCTTTTCTTAATTCCGTGTCTATATAAGCGAAAGCTTTCGAGGTGATGAAATACATGAACAGAACCGAGGCCGAGAAGATCATAACCCAATACTTGAAACCCATCTTCGGGTTTACGCTCAAGCGTTGCCGCAGTATTCACGATGCGGAAGATTTGTCGCAGGAGATTGCCGCCAAGGCATTTCGGGCATTGCTGGCAAAAGACGATGTGGGAGATGTGGGGAAATACATTTGGACGGTGGCGCACAATGCACTCAGCAACTATTACCGCGATACGGCAAAAAGCAGCACGGCGGTGTCGCTTGACGATGTTGCCGAGCGGCTGTCGGTCACGGAGGATGTATTGAGCGCCGACGAATCCGAAAGTGCGGTTTCTCGTTTGCAGTCGGAGATTGCCTATCTTTCAAAGCAGCAACGGCGCATTGTGATCGCCTTTTATTTTGAAAACCGCAAGCAGAAAGAGATCGCGACGGAGCTGAATATTCCTCTCGGCACGGTGAAGTGGCATTTGTTTGAGGCTAAAAAAGAACTGAAAAGGGGGATCCACATGGCTCGGAATTATGGGGCGCTCAAGTTCAATCCCATACAGCTCACAAGAATCTGCTGCAACGGCTCTGCCGGAGCAAAGGGGAGCAACGCCAACTTCTTTCGCAGCGCATTATCGCAAAATATTGCTTACTCGGTGAGAAACGCCTGTAAATCAATCAACGAAATAGCCGATGAACTCGGTGTGTCGCCCGTATATGTGGAAAGTGAGGCGGAATTTCTTTACGAATACGGTTTCCTCTTGAAACAGGGAGATAGGTTTATCTCAAATATCCTCATAGACGAGGCGGATGAGGAAATCACCAGACTGCACGATGACCTGTATGAAACGGCAACCGCAATGGTAGCCGACGAGTTGTTTGACGCTTTATCCGGTAGCGGACTGTTAAGGGATGACCGTGTTTGGGGCGGGAAATACGGCAGGCTGTCCATGACAGCCGACCCGCCGAAAGACGAAAACTTTCTGCTTTGGTCGTTGATTCCGTATGTTGCTGCAAACGGCGGAGAGAATTTATGTCAGGAGAATGTTTCGTTTGAGGAGGCGGCGACGATCCGGCCCGACGGAGGGCATAATATTTGCTCTGCCGATGTGTTGGATGCGAAGGCACCGAAACCTCGGTACGATGACAGTATGAGTAAATTTTGCGGATGTTGTTGGAATCGCTATGACGATCTGACGCTTTGGCAATGCGACAGCGAATGGTCCGAAAAGAGAATCGGCGAGCATTATCTGGCGCCGGTCACCCAGGATTTGATGCTGTTAAAGCGCTGGCTGAACGATGCCGCGTTGTCTGCCGCCGAATATGCACGGCTTGCCGAACGGGGATATGTTTCCGTACTGAGCCAAAACGGCGATATAAAAATTGTCCCCCGCTGCGTGATTCTTGAGAATTCCGCCATCCGCTCAGAGCTGCTCGCTGTCGGCGGTGAAATCAAAGAAAAGCATTGGGAGGAGCTTTGCCGGCTCAGGGATAAATTCATCGACGCGCTCCTCGCGAGAACACCGTCCCATCTGCACAAGGCCCGGCTCTACGGTCTGCAACATATTTTCTTTTCGGCCCCCTGGTTTATCCTGCATATACTCAAGCACCTGACAGGAAACGGGAAACTGAAATTGCCTACGAATGAGCAGAAACAGATGCTCATGACGGTGATCGCAATAGACGAATAAAAGGGAGAGCGAGCCCCGCAGCGGTTACCGGCGGCGGCTCGCTTTAGCCGTATGGGAATGAATGGCGGGATGGCGTTCGCTTTTGGGCGAGATCAGCGCTGATCCGGTCACATTGTGTCTGTGTAGAGCGGAATTCTTCGACAATAGGCTTGTGGCGAGATCGGGTTTTCGGAAGATCGGCCGTTGTCCGTCGGAAGGCGCATTTGCATCGCTATTATGCGAAATGATTGGCCCGACCGAATTTTTTTGCAGATTTTTCTTGACAAACCGGGAATGCTTTGCTATAATAGCATCCGTTGTCAGGATATGCGGCTGTAGCTCATCTGGTAGAGCGCCACCTTGCCAAGGTGGAGGTAGCGAGTTCGAGCCTCGTCAGCCGCTCCAGAAATCGGTAAGCATCGTTGGATGCTTACCGATTTTTTATCTCCGCGCCTGCTGCATTTGTCGATCAGGCGGCGCAGGAGGGTATCTTGCGGGGGATGCCTTGTTTTTATTTTGACAGAGCGTGTTTGGCGCAAAGATCGGTAAACGCCGTCCGCGCCCGCCGATCCTGTTTTTTCGCGATTGGGAGTTTTCGCATAGCCGGGACCGATGCTCGGATGGATACGGCGTTATTACCCGGGAAAACCGTGCGTTCGGGCGGTGCACATACGCCTGTGTTGCGCGAAAAGCGCGGTGCGGATGGGCGCGCTACGTCCATCTTCGTGGGGCGGGGGGAGACAAACGCTCCGGATGCGGCGTCCCGTCCCTGTCCATACATCCATTATTTGCAATATGTATCGCCATATTTAACAATTGCATTGTGCGGATACCGGCTTTATACTGATGGCAGGAGAGACAAAACCATAAGAGGGAGGCAATACCATGCAGCGAAAAACAGTGCAAAAGCATACGGCCGATATCTGCGTGATCGGGGGCGGTCTCGCCGGTATGTGCGCCGCCATTGCCGCGGCGCGCCGGGGCAGCCGGGTTATTCTGGTGCATGACCGGCCGGTTCTCGGCGGAAATTGTTCCTCGGAGATTCGTATGTGGCCTATGGGCGCGGGTGGGAGCAATCGCCGCGAAACCGGACTGTTTGAAGAATTGGTGCTGCGCAATATGCATCGGAATCCGACCCGGAATTATCCCATCTGGGATGCGGTACTGTTTGAAGCAGTGCGGTTTCAGCCCGGACTGGAGAGCCTGCTCAACTGTACGGTGAATGACGCGGAGATGGATGGGGAGCGGATCAAGGCGGTTTACGGCTGGCAGCTGACCACCTATCAGACCCATTATATTGAGGCGGATGTGTTCATTGACTGCTCCGGCGACAGCATTCTGGCCGAGCTGTCGGGGGCGCAGTTCCGTCACGGCCGGGAGGCGCGGGCTGCCTATGGCGAGGCGGCGGCGCCCGTAGCGGCGGACCGGCAGACGATGGGCAATTCCTGTCTGTTGCAGGTGCGTGAAACGGCGGAACCGATTCCTTTCACACCGCCGCCGTGGGCGCGGGTGATCTCGGATGAAGAAAACCTCAGCACTCGGGATCACCGGCCGGACAGCTACCGGGCCAATAATTTCTGGTGGCTGGAGCTGGGCGGCAACCGGGACACCATCGCGGACGCCGAGGCGATCCGGGACGATCTGTTGGCCCTGTCCTTTGGTGTGTGGGATCACATCAAGAACCGGGGCGACCATAACGCCGATAACTGGGAGCTGGACTGGGCGGGTTTTCTCCCCGGGAAGCGGGAAAGCCGCCGGTATGTGGGGGATCATATTCTGACCCAGGGCGAGGTGCAGCAGGGCGGTCGGTTCGAGGATATCGTCGCCTACGGCGGCTGGCAGATCGACGATCATCCGCCCATGGGCTTCGACCATAAAGGGGAGCCGACGACCTATTATCCCTGTCCGTCGCCCTTTGGAATTCCGTACCGGTGTCTGTATTCGGTGAATATCCGCAATCTCATGTTTGCAGGGCGCAATATCAGCGTTACCCACGCCGCTATGGCGGCCTCCCGGGTGATGGCCACCTGCGCCATGCTCGGTCAGGCGGCGGGGACCGCCGCCGCCCTGGCGGTAAAATACGCCATCGACCCTCGAGGGGTGAACGGGCATATTCACGAGTTGCAGCAGCAGCTCATGGAGGACGATTGCTGGCTGCCCGGGCTGCGCCGCGCGGTCAGCGCACTGTGCCGCTCCGCCCGGCTGACGGCTGCGTGTGATGTCCCGGACAACCTGCGCAACGGCGCCGATCGGCCGACCGATGAGGACGGGGATAACGGCTGCTATATCCCGCTGGGCAGCGATGTGACCTACACCCTCGCGTCCCCCGCCTACGTTGAAGCGGTCCGGATCGTGTTCGACAGCGATCTGAACCGTGAGACGGTGGAGGGCGGCATCCCCTGTGTGCGGGATTGCCCCACCATCTGCAATCGCCCGCTGCATATGCGGGGATATACCTTCCCCGCCACCGTGACAAAGGCGTTTGTACTGATTGCCGACGGCGAAGTGATGTATTCCGCCGAGGCCAACGATCAGCGACTGGTTCGGATCCCCGTGGGCCGTACCGTGTCGCAGCTCACTCTGAGGCCGCTGGCCACTTACGGCGCCGAAACCGCCCACATTTTCTCGTTCGATTTCTGAAACGGACAACAAGCCCGCACCCTTGCAGCCGTGTGCTGTGTCGGGGGTGCGGGCTTGTTCTGCATATATGGGGTCAGCTGTCAATGGTTTTGGGGTCGAAGTTGTATTTGCCCTTGGTGGGGGAGGTGCCGAAGTACTTCTTATAGGCACGGAAAAAGGCGGTGTAATCCTCGAATCCGCACACGGAATAGACCTTATGGGGCTTCTCTCCGGAGGTGATCATCTGCCGGGCGAGGGTGAGCCGCTTTTGGACAATATACTTTTTGGGGGTGATCAGCATATAGTGCTTGAACAGCTTGTGCAGATAGCTTTTGGAGATAAACAGCTCGTTGCAGATCTCTTCGATGCCTTTGATTTCGCACAGATGCTCCTGAATGTATTGCAGCACCTCCTCCAGCGCCCGGTTTTGGTGGGTTTCGCCGGTATAGGCCGTGTGGTTCTCAAAGAACAGCGTGTACAGAATCTCGGTGACGAGATTTTTCAGCAGCACGCCTGCGTCCTCGGAGGGATAGGTCTGGATGTAATGGTCGATCTTGTCGAACAGCGCCAGCGCGTCGGGCGAATCCGCCAGCGAGAGCACCTTGTAATCCGACTGCACCAGCGCCGCCAGACTGGGCGGCAGGATCGACAGGTCGAACATGACGTCGTAGCGCTCATACTCGGCGGAATCGTCCACGCACAGATAATGGTGGAGGTCGGGACTGATCAGAATGGTGTCCTGCGGCTTCAGCTTAAAGATCTTATTGTCGATCACGTAGGAGGCGTTCCCCTTGACGAATAGCAGCAGCTCCGCCTGCGGGTGGCTGTGCAGCATGAAATAGGTGTCCGTGGGACTGAGATAAGAACAGTGGCTGTATATCATGGTTTCGGTATTGTAGGAAGCAAAATTGTTCCGTTTCATGGGTGCACCCCTTTCCGTTTCTCATACAGTATAGCCGATGTGTACACTTTTTGCAATATATTTGAGAATTATATTCAATTTACAAATCAAAAATGTAGCATATAATTAAAATAAACCGAAAGATATCGGTGAAATCGAAAAAGATTTGGAAGAATTATCCAACAAAAATCAGCGAATCGGGGTAACAACATGGGAAACAGTGGGTGTCTTACGCGCAGCCGAGCGGAAAAAGAGGGAATATTCTCGATGGATCGAGACAAATTGCACGTCCGAATCTACCCGGATCGGGAGGAAATGGGGAAGGCGGCGGCCGCGGACATTGCCGATTGTATCCGGCGTCTGCTGGCGGAAAAACCGGAGATCAATATGATCTTTGCCGCGGCGCCCTCGCAGAATGAGATGCTCGAGCACCTGTGTGCGGATGAGACAATCGAATGGGAGCGGATCAACGCCTTTCATATGGATGAATACATCGGCTTGCCCGGCGATGCACCTCAGGGCTTTGCCAATTTCCTTCGGACGCACATATTCGATCGAAAGCCTTTCCGGTCGGTGAATACGATACATTCGGATGTGGATATTGCCGCCGCGCCGGCGGAATGCGCCCGCTATGGGGCGCTGCTGCGGCAATATCCCTGCGATATCGTTTGTATGGGCATCGGCGAGAACGGACACATCGCCTTCAACGATCCCCATGTGGCGGATTTTCATGATCCGGCGGCGGTCAAGGTGGTGGATCTGGATCGGGTGTGCCGTATGCAGCAGGTGAACGACGGTTGCTTTGCGCGGTTGGAGGATGTGCCGGAATACGCCCTCACCGTCACCGTGTCCGCTCTGATGGCGGCGCCCTATCATTTCTGCGTGGTGCCCGGACACTTGAAAGCGCAGGCGGTTTATGATACTGTCTATGGAGAGATCGGCGCGGCCTGCCCTGCCACGGTGTTGAGACAGCACGAGAATTCGGTGCTGTACTGTGACCGGGAAAGCGGCCATCTGCTGGCTACGGAAGAATAGGCGAACGACATTCACTGTCACGGAACGGAGAGGAGACGGACCAATGCAAACAGTCAGAATCGGTGTGATCGGCGTAGGTAATATCGGCGGGCTGCACACACGGTATTTGCTGAATCATGAGATTGATCATGCGGAGCTTACCTGCCTGTGCGATATCAATCCGGATAAGACGGCACCGTTTAAGCAGGCGCATCCGGAGCTGCACATTTACGAGAACTATGAGACGCTGCTGGAATCGGGAGACGCGGATGCGGTGATCATCGCCGTGCCCCACTATCTGCACCCCATCATGGCGATGCGCGCCTTTGGGTGCGGTCTGCACGTGATCGTGGAGAAGCCGGTGGGCGTATACGCTAAGAATGTGGCGGAGATGAATGCGGCCGCCGAAAAGAGCGGGAAGGTGTTTTCCTCCATGTTCTGCGTGCGTACCGATCCCTATTTCCGGACAGTCCGGGAGCTGGTGCAGAGCGGTGCACTGGGCGGGATCAAGCGGGTGAGCTGGATCGCCACCGACTGGTACAGACCGCAGGCCTATCACGATTCCTCCCCCTGGCGCTCCACCTGGGACGGCGAGGGCGGCGGCGTGCTGGTGAATCAGAGCCCCCACAATCTGGATATGCTTCAGTGGATATTCGGGCTGCCCCAGCGGGTGACGGCCATCGCTCAATGCGGAAAATACTATCGTATCGAGGTGGAGGACGAGGCGACGGCTCTGCTGGAATATCCCACCTTCACCTGCACCTATACGGCCTCCACCGGCGAGGCGCCGGGCACCAACCGTCTGGAGATCGCGGGGGATATGGGACGGCTGGTGCTGGAAAACCGGCGGATCGAATTCCTGCGCAATGAGATATCCGAGCGGGAATTCAATCGCCGGAACACGGAGAATATGCCGATGCCGCCCTACTGGACCTGCACCGTCCCTCCCCGGGACGGGGAAATGAAGCATCAGCACATCACCCAGAATTTTGTCAATGCCATTCTGGAGAACGAGCCGCTGATCGCACCCGGCGTAGACGGAATTCGCGAGGTGGAGCTTTCCAACGCCATCCATCTGTCCGCATGGACCGGACGGACGGTGACGTTGCCGGTGGACCCGGACGAGTTCCTGCGGATGCTGGATGAGAAGCGCAATGCGTCGAAAAAGAGGAAATGACCTATGAAAACAATTCGTTTGGGCTTTGCCGGTTTGCGGCACAACCACATCTTCGGCCTGTATGCGCTGGCGCAGCAAAAGCCCGCCATCGAGATCGCCGGGGTGTTTGAAGATTCCGACGAGGGGCGGGCGGCGGCCGCCGAGCGGCACATCGCCGTCACCCATACCTCCTATGACGCATTGCTGGCTGAGGTGGATGCGGTGGCCATCGGGACGTATTATGCCAATCGTGGTGCGCTGGCCATCGCCGCTTTGCGGGCGGGCAAGCACGTGATCGCCGACAAGCCGCTGTGCACTTCGCTGGAGGAGCTGGCCGAGATCGAAAGGCTGGCGCGGGAGCAGGGGCTGACCGTCGGCATCATGCTGGATCTGCGGGATAACAAAAATGTGGTTGCCGCGCAGCAGCTCATCGCCGATGGGACGATCGGGAAGATCAATACCGTTCGCTTTGAGGGGCAGCACCCGCTGCTGTACGGCAGTCGGCCGGGCTGGTATTTTGAGAGCGGCAAATACGGCGGCGTCATCAACGACATCGCCATTCACGGCATTGACCTGGTGCGCCGGTTCACCGGTGCGGAGGTGGAGACGGTGCTGGCCGCCCGGTGCTGGAATTTTTACGCGCATCAATGCCCGGCCTTCAAGGACAGCGGACAGTTTATGCTGCGGATGAGCGACGGCGCCGGCATTATCGCCGATGTGTCCTATGCGGCGCCGGACAGTCACGGATACGGGCTGCCGTTCTATTGGGAGTTCCTTATCAGCGGTGCTCAGGGGATCCTGCGGTTCCATGCGGAATCGGACGGGGTGGAGCTGTACCGGGCGGGGGAGACCGCCGTGCGGCGGGTCGCTCCCGTGCTGCCCCGACAGGACTATTTGGACGCCATCCTTGACGGAATACTGAGCCGAAACCCCGCTCCGGTCACGGAGCAGGCGTTGGCATCCACGGCGCAGACTCTGCGGATACAGCAGTACGCCGACACGTGCGGTGCGTAAATTACCGGGAAAGGCGGAGCGGAATGACAACGAAGATCATCGGCGGGACGGTCGTCACCGGCGGCCGGGAGGAACGGGCCGATCTGTATTATCGGGACGGCGTGATCACGGAGATCAGCCGGCGGGATCTGCCGGCCGACGAGGTGATCCACGCGGAGGGACGGTATGTGTCTCCGGGATTTATTGACATCCATACCCATGGCGCAGGCGGCAGCGATTTTCTCGACGGCACGGCCGAGGCGTTCCTGCGCGCCGCCGCAAAACAGGCGGCTGGCGGCGCTACGACGGTGGTGGCCACGGTGACATCCAGCACCTGCGCTGAGATGGAACGCGCCGTGGCGGTGTATGAGCAGATACGCGGCCGCCGCTATGACGGCGCGCAGATCGCCGGACTGCACTTTGAGGGGCCGTATTTTTCCCCGGCGCAAAAGGGCGCACAGGATGAAAAATACATAAAGCCGTTTGTCCGTGAGGAGTATGAACGCATCGTATCCTCCACCGACGGCGTCCTGCGCTGGAGCGCCGCCCCCGAGCTGCCGGGCGCCGGGGAATTTGCCGCCTGTATGCGGGCCCACGGCGTTCTCCCCAGCATCGGCCACAGCGATGCGGACAGCACCCGGACCAGGGAGGCTTTTTACGAGGGCTTTACCCATGTCACGCACCTGTATTCCTGTACCAGCAGCGTCCACCGGCGCAATGCCTTCCGCTATGCGGGCATCGTGGAGGCGGCGTATCTGCTGGACGATATGACCGTAGAGATCATCGCGGACGGTGTGCATCTGCCGCCGGATCTGCTGCGGCTGGTGTATAAGATCAAGGGCCCGGAGCATACGGCACTGGTCACCGATTCCATGCGGGGCGCAGGAATGCCGGACGGAAAGAGCATCCTGGGCAGTCTGGACAACGGCATGGAGGTTCTGATAGAGGACGGCGTGGCAAAGCTGCCGGATCGCAGCGCCTTTGCGGGCAGCGTGGCGCTGTGCAACCGGCTGGTGAAGAATATGGTGACACTGGCGGATGTGGAGCTGGCGCAGGCGGTGCGCATGGCCACCGAAACGCCGGCACGGATCATGCGGCTGCATAATAAGGGCAGTCTCATTCCCGGCTACGATGCCGACATAACCATTTTTGACAAAGATTTCTGTATTGAGCGGACGATTTGCGGCGGAAGAACCGTATACCGTGCGGAAAAGGAGGGAACGCCCTCTTGAATATATGGCGGACAGGCGGCGGAAACGCCGCAAGCGACCGTGGTTTCCCACACAGAATGAACCATGATTAAGCGGAGGTAATTGTATGAAACGAAGAATCGGAGCGCTGATCCTGATGATGGCGATTTGCTTTTCGCTGACGGCCTGCGGCAAGACGCCGGCGTCCAGTACCCCCACCGGGGACAACAATACGACCGTCACCCCGGAGGAGTCCTCCAAATACACCGTCAAGGCGGTGGGGTCGAAATACGCCGAGGGCATCAATCTGCCCCAGCTGACCGAAAAGCAGGCGAAGCTGACCTATCTGACCAACACGGATATGGAATACATCAAGCACGAAAGCAGCGAGGAAAGCCCCACGGCCATCTATCACGCCATGATGGTGTGGAAGGAGACCTACGGAGTGGATGTGGAGATCGACCTGGTGGACTGGGATAATTTTACGAACCACCTGATCACCTCCGTGACCTCCGGAGAGGGCCCGGATATCGTCCGGTATGTGGTGCATCCCAACTGGGCGAACAGCAATCTGCTGATCCCGCTGGAGGACAAAATGACCTTCGACGAGTCCTATGACGTGGAGTATATGAAGACCCGGGAACTGAACGGGCATATCTATGCGGTCACCAGCAAGACGCCGCCCATGCCGAAAACCTATACGGTGTATAACAAGACCAAATTTGAGCAGGCGGGTGAAAAAACGCCGCTGGAGTATTTTAAGGAAGGCAAATGGAACTATACCCAGCTGGCCAAGACCGCGAAGAATCTCACTTCCGCCGCCAACGATGAATACGGCGTGACCGGCACCGGACTGTTCCCGGGCGGCGTGGTCAGTCTGAAAAAGGATCGCTCGGCCGTCAGTCTGATCGACGACGATGATTTCGTCAAGTACATGACCTCCCGGATCAAGCTCTATTCTTTGGGCGCGGCGCGGCCGCTGGATTTGCAGGGGACGAATTACAGAACTACCTTCCCCACGGGCAAGGACGCCATGTTCCTGTCCAGCAACGCTCTGGAATATACCTGGCTGATCGAAAACGCCAAGACCGCCGGCTGCAAGGATGAATTCGGCATCGCGCCGTTCCCGGTGGAGGACGAGCTGGGCGAGACCAATCCCCGGGGCGGCAACTATGTGTATCAGTCCCACAGCATTTCGGCGCACGCCCGGAATCAGGAGGGCGCTTTGGAATTTCTGCGTCTGGTGACGAAGATCGGTACGAATATCGGCAATTCCATGGGGGAATTCGGTCAGCTGGGCAACTACATGACCGAGGAGGAAAAGGAAGTTTTCCGCAACATCACCTATCAGGATACCACCGAATTCTATCATGGCGGCACGCAGGTGGGCAACAGCGGTATTGCGGGTCTGGAGATCTGCTTCAACCGGTATCTCTATCCGCTCTATACCTCCAAGAATACCAAGACCGTATCTCAGGCACTGAAGGAGATGTCCGGTCCGCTGAATTCCGTGGTGCGTGAATATGAGATCAGCATCGGCATATCCGATTAAAACGAAGGCGGAGGGCAGAATGTTTAAGAGGTTTTCATCGACGGCAGTGGCCTTGATTCTCGCGATGCAGGCGGTATTCTGTATTCCCACCTCCGCAGACTCCGTTCGGAGCGAAAACACCCCGGACACCCCGATCACCGGATCGGCCTATGCGCAGTATGTGACCGACCACGGCGGCATCCTCCGCCGGGAGAAACCGGAGATCGCGGTCTCCCCGGCGGAAGAAACGGTGCTGGAGCCGGAATCCATGACAGTCTTTTCGCTGGAGGTGCAGGAGGCGGGCTGGTATGCCCTGTCGCTGGAGTATGCCAATCTCCGCGCCGACGCCACCGCGTGCAAGCTGGCCTTTGCCATAGACGGTGCGACCCCCTTTCGGGATGCGGCGGATGTGACGTTGCCAGTGCTGTATGATGTGGGAGCGATTCGGCAGAATGACCGCGGCGAGGACATCCGTCCGACCTACACCGTCCGTACACAGTATCACACCTATCGGTTTGCGGATGCGGAGGGGCTGTATGCCCATCCCTATGAGCTGTATCTGGAGCAGGGGAGCCACAGCCTGGCCGTAACGGCGCTGGAAGGCAGCGTGGGGATCCGGAATATGCGGCTGTATGCGTACACGCCCCCGGTGCCCTATGAGGAATACCGGAAGGGCCGCACCGAGTACACCGGCGAGCCGCTGCCGCTGACGGAGGCGGAAACGCTGGTGCGCACCAGCTCCATTTCCGTGGTGACCTCCAGCGATGTGACCAGCCCCCTGACCACGCCCATGGATGTGTTCAATGCGCGGCTGAATGTGCTGGGCGGCTCAAACTGGAAATACGCGGGAGACAGCGTGACCTGGGAGGTCGAGGCCCCCGAGGCGGGGCTGTATTCTCTCCGGTTCCGCTACAAGCAGAATTTTCAGGAAGGGCTGAATGCCTATCGGCGGCTGCTCATAAACGGGCAGGTGCCGTATGCTGAGGCGAACGCCATCCCTTTTGGCTACGGCAGCGATTGGCAGTATGCGGATGTCGTCGGCAAGGTGTATCTGGAAAAGGGACGCAATACCGTTACCCTTGAATGCACCATCGGCGCGGTGGCGCCCATCCTCAGCGCGGTGGACGACGGCATCGCCGAGCTGAATACCCTGTATCGCCGTATCATGATGATCACCGGCTCCAGCCCGGACGCCTATCGGGATTATAACCTGAAAGCGGAGATCCCCGGATTGCAGGAGACGCTGGAGACGCTGGCGCAGCAGGCGGAAAGCACCGCGGCCCGGTGCGTGGAGGTGATCGGCGATAAGGCGCAGGTGTATGTGCTCAACGACATCGCACGGCAGCTGCACGGGATGGCGCAGAATATCCGCTCCATCACCCAATCGGGGCGGCTGAAAAGCCTGAAATCCAATATTTCCTCCCTGTCCTCATTCTCCATGAAGCTGCGGGAGCAGCCGCTGCTGCTGGACTCCTTTACGGTGTACGGCGAGCAGGCGGCGCTGCCCCGCGAAACACTGGCGGATACCCTGCGGCATCGTTTCTCCCGGTTTATCGCGACCTTTTCGGAGGATTACATATCCGCGCCGGGTAAGGATGCGGGCAATCTCACCGTATGGATCAGCACCGGCCGGGATCAGATGCAGGTGCTCAAGGAGCTGGTCTCCAACGATTTCTCCGGCAAGACCGGGATCGGTGTGAATCTCCAGCTTGTCACCGGTTCGCTGATCCATGCCGTGCTTGCCGGCAAGGGGCCGGATGTGGCGCTGGACCGGGGCGAAACGGATATCATCAACTTTGCCATGCGCGGCGCCGCCGAGAATATCCGGGAATACCCGGGGTATGCGGAGGTCAAGACGCGGTTTTCCGGGGATGCTATGCGCCCGTACAGCTATAAAAGCGGGGTGTACGGTCTGCCCCAGACCCAGTCCTTCGATATGATGTTTGTGCGCACCGATATTTTCGGGGAGCTGGGGCTATCTGTCCCGGAGACCTGGGACGAGATGATGAAGAACGTGTTGCCCGGCTTGCAGCGCAACAATCTGACGCTGGGCGTGGGCAACCTCAGCAACGGCGGCAGTCTGAACTGCATCTATACGCTGCTGCTCACCCAGTTCGGCGGCTCGCTGTATACGGAGGATTGGCAGTCCGCCGATTTCACCTCCGCCGAGGCGCTGGATGCCTTTGAGTTTGCGGTGTCTCTGTATCGGGATTATGGTGTGCCGCAGGAATACGATTTCGTCAACCGTTTCCGCACCGGGGAGATTCCCATCGCTCTGGCGCCCTATTCCTCGTATAACCAGCTGCAGATCAGCGCTCCGGAGATCGCCGGTTTGTGGGAGATGTATGAGATCCCCGGCATGGCAGGCGCGGATGGACAGGTGAACCGGTCGCAGCTGATGAGCAGCGCCGGGGCGATCCTGCTGGCATCGTCGAAGAATAAAGAGAACGGCTGGGAGTTTCTCAAGTGGCTGACCGCGGCGGAGACCCAGCGGGCCTACGGATTGCAGCTGGAGGCCGTGCTTGGCGCTTCCGGGCGGTATACGACCGCCAATACCGAGGCGATGCGCGGCCTGCGGTGGAGCAAGAAGCAGCTGACACTTCTGGAGAGTCAGCGCAGCGCCAGCCGGAGCATGACCAATATTCCCGGCAGCTACTATGCCGGCAAGGCGCTGAACAGCGCCATTGTGGTGGCGGTGACGAAGGAGGGCGTCATTTCCCGTGAGGAGCTGACGCGCTGGGACGAGCAGATCGACGAGGAGATCGCCAGAAAGTCGAAGGAATTTCACTATACCGGCAGGAATGGGGATGAATCACAATGAGAAAGCCGCGCGAGTGCAGCCAGCTGACGCTGGCTTACCGTATGAAAAAATCCTATATCAGCTACGTGATGATCACTCCCTTTATGCTGTTTTTCCTGTTCTTTACCGTGATACCGATACTGGTCGCCATCGTGCTGAGCTTTACCGATTTCAACCTGCTGAATTTCCCGAAGCTGGTGTGGTTTGATAATTATACGCGTCTGATCGTCGGTGACAAAACCTTTGTGACCGCGCTGAAGAATACGCTGATCCTGTCCTTTATCAACGGGCCGGTGGGCTATATCGCCGCCTTTTTTCTGGCGTGGCTCATCAATGAGATGCCCAGCAAGCTCCGGGTGTTTATGACGCTGGTGTTTTATGCGCCGTCGATCTCGGGGAATGTGTATTTCATCTGGAAATTCATTTTCAGCGGCGATTCCTACGGTCTGATCAACGGCTGGCTGATGTCGCTGGGGGTGATCAACGAGCCGGTTCTGTGGCTGTCGAATACGAGCACGGCCATGGCCGTGGTGATCGTGGTGCAGCTGTGGACCTCGCTGGGGGTGAGTTTCCTCGCGTTTATCGCCGGATTTCAGTCGGTGGACTCCTCTCAGTATGAGGCGGCAGCCATCGACGGGGTCCGGAATCGGTTCGAGGAACTGTGGTATGTGACCATCCCGAATATGAAGGATATGCTGCTGTTCGGCGCGGTCATGCAGATCGCCAATACCTTTTCGGTCGGCTCCATCACCGATGCGCTGACCGGAGGTCATATGAGTGTCAGCGGCTCCACGGTGACCATCGTCAACCATATGAACGATTACGGCTCCGTGCGGTATGAGATGGGCTATGCCTGCGCCATCTCGGTGGTGCTGTTCGCGCTGGTGTATTGTTCCAAGAAGATCATTTTCCGATTGCTGAAATGGTAGGAGGCGGCTTTGATGAGAATAAAGAGAAGGATAAGCCGCTCTGTCGGGGGCACGATCGTCATGGCGCTGGCGCTGCTGGTGGTGGGCGCCGCCATGGCGCTGCCGATGATCTATGTGATCACCTCGGCCTTTAAGCCGCTGGAGGAGATTTTTCTGTTCCCGCCCCGGATGTATGCGCAGAATCCCACCCTTGCGAATTTCAAGCAGATGTCCGGGCTGCTGTCCAATCTGTGGGTCACGTTTGACCGCTATCTGTTCAACAGCCTTGTGGTGTCGCTCTGCTCCACCCTCGGGTATCTGATTATCGCTACGCTGGCGGCATATCCGCTGGCCAAACACGAGTTTCCCGGAAAGAAGCTCATCAATTCCGTGATCGTGGTGGCGCTGATGTTCAATGCGTCGGTCACGGGGCTGGTGCGGTATCTGATGATGTCCATGCTGGGCATGATCGACACCTATGCCTCCATGATCTTCCCAACCTTTGCCAGCACCATGGGCGTGTTCCTGTGCATCCAGTATCTGTCCACGCTGCCGAATGTGATGCTGGAGGCGGGTAAGATCGACGGCGCGGGAGAATTCCGCATTTTCTGGCAGATTGTGCTGCCGAATATCCGGCCCGTTATGTTTACGATCCTCATATTTCAGTTCCAATCGGCGTGGAATATTTCGCCCGGCGATGTGGTGTACAGCGAATCTCTGAAAACGCTGCCGCTGGTGCTGGCGCAGATCGCGTCGGCCGGTATTTCCCGGGCGGGCGTCGGCTCGGCCGCGGCGCTGGTCATGATGCTGCCGCCGATTCTGGTGTTCGTGATATCCCAGAGCAACGTGATGGAAACCATGACCCATTCGGGCATCAAGGATTAGGGGGGATACCGTGCTGAAAAAGATCATCTGTGTCCTTTCGGCGGTCCTGATGCTGGTTCTGCCTGTTGCGGCGGCCGACTGTGATTACAGCTATACCTACAATGCGCAGAATGCCGTTGTTCCCACGCCCGATCCCTACCATGTGAAGGCGACGCTGGGAAGAGAATTATCCCTGAAGGAGCCGTGCGCTCTGGTCGGCTACGGCGGCGCGCTGTATATTCTGGACGCCGGCAATGCCCGGATCGCGGTGCTGAATGCCGATTATACCTTCGCGCGGTACATTGATCTGACCAATGCCGATGGGACGGCGTATGCCGCCGCCGAGCTGACGGACCTGTTTATCAAGGACGACGCTCTGTTCGTGGTGGATCGTGGCAGCGAGTGTATCCTGAAAACCACGATGGCGGGGGAGATTCTCCGCACCTTTACGGCGCCGTCCCAGACAGACGGCGGAGAGAAACGCTCTTTCATTCCGCTGGAATGCGTGGTGGACGGCGCAGGCTATATCTATGTGCTGCTGGAGAACGAATACCGCGGCCTGATGGTGCTGGACGCGGAGGGGGCATATGTCACCTATTTCGGCAGCGTCAACGTCTCGGTCAATGCCCAGGTGCTGAAAACCATGTTCTGGCGCAAATTCATGACCGAGGAGCAGATCGAAGGCACCAGCCAGTATGTGCCGGGGGGCTATAACGGCATCACCATGACCGGGGACGGCTTCATCTATGCGGTGCGGGGGATATCCTCCTCGGATTCCGAGTTGATCTGCAAGCTCAATTCCTCCGGCAAAAATGTGCTGACCTACACCGGCTCTTTCGGAGAAAAAAAGCAGGCGAAGGGAGCGTCCACGGCTTTTTCCGCTATCGCGGTGGATGGGAACGGCTTCATCGCCGCCATCGACCAGACCACGAAGAAGGTTTTCCGCTATACCCCCGACGGATATCTCATGTATGCATTTGCGGGGAGCGGGGATGCCTACGGTCTGTTCGACCAGCCCTCCGCCGTCGCCTATAACGGCTCGGATCTGCTGGTGGCGGATGCGGGCACCGGGCTCATCACGGTTTTCGGGGCGGAGGAATTCACCCGGCTGGTGGATGAGGCGGAGGGCCTGTATCGGAAGGCCCGGTTCAAGGAGGCGGAGGACATCTGGCGGCAGGTGCTCTCCATCGACGGCAATTACCAGCTGGCGCTGGTGGGTATCGGCAAGGTGGCGGAAGCGGAGAAGCAGTATACGGCTGCCATGCAGTATTATCGGCGCGGCGGGTCCAAGACCGAGTATTCTTCGGCCTTTGAAAAACAGCGCTCCGTGACGGTCGGCCGGTATTTCCCCTGGTTTGCCGTGATGGTGATCGCCGGCGCGGCCCTTTGGGCGGCGCTGAAAAGGCGGCGCATCCGCCTGCACGGCACGGTGAAAAAGGACTATGAGCACGGGACACAGGCGCAGTATATCCGCTTTGCCGTGCTGCACCCCTTCGACGGATTTTCCCAGCTCCGGTATAACCATCAGGACAATTCGGTCTATGCGCTGTGGATCGCGCTGGCGCTGTTTTTCGTTTCCTGTCTCAATTATAACTATAACGGCTTTATTTTCAACGCGGACGACCCCGAGCAATTCAATATGCTGATCGTCCTGGGGTCCACCGTGGGGATCGCGCTGCTGTTTGTGCTGTGCGAATGGCTGCTGTCCACTTTCTTTGACGGCAAGGGGACGCTCTCCCAGATTCTGTGCGGTGTGTGCTATTCGCTGATCCCGATGATCCTCGGCAAGGCGGTCGTGCTGCTGCTGACCAATGTATTCACCGTCAACGAGGCTTTCTTCATCAGCGCCGTTTCGGCGGTCACCACCCTGTGGTCGCTGGCGCTGATCTTCATCGCCATGAAGGAGATCCAGCAGTACTCTTTCACCAGGAATATCCTGAGCCTGCTGGTCACGGCGGCGGGGGTGCTGGCGGTCGTGTTCCTGATCGTGCTGTTTTTCAATCTGATGGCGCAGTTCATCAGCTTTGTGTCGGCAGTGGTTCAGGAAGTGTTCAGCCGCATATCGGCGGCATAAGCGGAGGGTAGGTATGAAAAAACGTACAGTTCAATGCATGGCTCTGACCCTGTGCGCCGGTATGCTGATCGCGTGGAGCGTCGGGGGAGCCGATCGGGCGGCTGCGGCGTCCGCATCTGTCGCCGATGGATCTGCCGCTGTGCTGACGGTGGATAGCGATAGTCTTTCCCTGTCTCTGGATACCGAGACCGGGGCGCTGTGCGTCACCGATAAGCGCTCGCAGAGACGGTGGTACTCCAATCCCGTGGATGCCGCGCAGGATGAAAACGCCAGCGGCGTGACCAGAACCAATCTGCTGTCCCAGTTGATCGTTAAGTATAAGGACGGGAACAGCATCACCGCTCTGAATAACTACGCCGGATCGGTCAAAAACGGCGGCGCTGTGTTTTCCGTGTCGGACGGCGCCATCCGAGCCGACTACACCTTCAAAAAGGCGGATATCACAATCCCGGTGGCTTATTCGGTGACCGACGGGGCGTTTTCGGCGGAGATTCTGCTGGACGAGATCGAGGAGCGGGGCGACTGCGCCATCCATACCATGGAGTTGCTGCCCTTCTTCGGAGCGGGCGGCCTGCAGGATGCAGGCTATCTGTTTGTGCCCGACGGCGCGGGGGCGCTGATGGATTTCAATAACGGGAAATCCGAGTATCCCCAGTATGAAAAACCGGTCTACGGCGAGGACACCACCCTGCTGTCCGATAGCTATTCTCTGAACAGCGAGACGATTCGCATTCCGGCGTTTGGGCTGAAAAACGGGGACGGTGCCTATGCGGCCTATATCCGCTCCGGCGCCGAATCGGCCTCGATCACGGCGGCCGTCTCCGGTTTCCTGTGCTCCTATAATCGGGTGTCCTCGGCTGTAACATACCGTTCGGTGGAAACGCTGGATCTGAAGGATCATACCGGAAAAAACGTGACCGGCACTTTCACGGCGCTGAAGCCGATTTCCACCCGGCGATACACAGTGGAATACACGTTTCTCAACGGAGCTGAGGCCGATGTAGCGGGCATGGCGGCCGTGGTGCGGGACAAACTGGCGGCGCAGCGGAAAACGACGGCGCTGAAAGAACGCCTGGTGGTGGATTTTTACGGCGCGACGCAGGTGGAGAAGGCCTTTTTGGGCATCCGATACACGGGCGTGCGCCCGCTGACCACCTATGCGCAGGCCGGCGCGATACTGGAGGATCTGAAATCGGCGGGGATTCCGACCATCGACGCGGGGTATAGAGACAACACGCCCGCGGCGGTGAGCGGCGGTCTGGCGGTGGATTTGAAACCGTGGAGAAAGCTGGGCGGCGCCAAACAGCTGGAGACGCTCCGCCGGTATGCGGCGGATAACGGGATACAACTGTATCCGTATGCCGATTATCAGCGCTATGCTAAAAGCTCCGGGGGCTTTTTCCGGTTGACCGATTCGGCCATGGGGCTGGATCTGGTTCCGGCGAAGCTGTACGGCTATTCCTCCGTGACCCGCGCGCAGGATAAGACGACCCGCGCCGCCTATCTGCTGTCTCCCGGACGATTCGCGGCCGCCGGAGAAAAACTCTGCAAGAGCGCTGCGAGCAACGGTGTCGGCGGATTGCTGCTGGAGAACGTCACCGGCAGTCTGTATTCCGATTTCTCCAGGAAGGGATATCTGCGGGATCAGGCGCTGACGGAAACCGTGCAGATTCTGGAAAAGCTATCTGCACAGACGGAGCTGATGATGACCGACCCGAATTTCTATGCCTATCCGTACGCGGCGGTGATCACGGATGTGCCCACACGCTCCAGCGGCTGCCGGGTGTTTGACCGGGATGTGCCGTTTGTGCAGATGGTGCTCCACGGTCTGGTGGATTATACCGGCGCGGCGGTGAATCTGGGCGGGATTACTCAAACGGAGATTCTGGATACGATATCCACCGGCGGTCAGCTGAAATGCGCGTTGATGAGCGCATCGGCCGATGCGGTGGTGAATACGCAGCTGGACGACCTGTATTGCGCCGAGTATGCGGCGTGCGCCCAGCAGCTCAAGGAGCTGTACGGCAAGGTGGCGGCGGTGCATCGGGCGGTGTCGGATGCCCGCATGATCTCCTATGCGCGCGACGGGCAGACAGCGTGTACGGGCTACGACAACGGCGTGCGGGTGGTCGTGAACTATGGCGACAGTTCGACGGAATTTGAGGGCAGAACCGTGCAGGCGCACGACTGTCTGGTGATCCGTTGAGGGAAGGGGGAGTGGATATGCTGCATAAACGAAGAACGCTTTCGGTAGAAAAGCGGCGCATCCGCGCCGGGTGGATTTTTCTGGCGCCGTGGCTGCTGGGTCTGCTGAACCTGTTTATCATCCCCTTTGTATATTCGATTGTCTATTCGCTGAGCAATGTGTATATTGACGCCGACGCGGTGGGACTGCAGGTCAAGCTGATCGGGTTTTCCAATTATCAGTACCTGTTCTTCCGGGATTCGGCCTTTATGATGACCGTCTGGGACAGTGTGGTGGATCTGCTGTATTCCGTGCCGGTGATCTTTGTGTTCAGTCTGTTTATTGCGCTGCTGCTCAATCAGGAGTTCAAGGGTCGGGGATTTGTGCGGAGTATGTTCTTCCTGCCGGTGATCATCGCCTCGGGCGTTGTGATGAAGATTATCCAGAAGGATGTGTTTGTGCAGAGCTCTATGAGCGATTCCTCGTCTGTGTTCCAGACCGGCGCCATCGTGGAGATGTTGGAGCGGGCGGGGCTGCCGGATAAGCTCGTGTCGATGATCACCGGCGTGACTGGCGACGTCTTCGACCTGTCGTGGAAATCCGGGATCCAGATTCTGCTGTTCATCAGCGCTTTGCAGTCCATATCGCCCTCGTACTATGAGGCGGCGGCGATCGAGGGGGCGAATGCGTGGGACAGCTTCTGGAAGATCACCTTTCCGATCCTGTCGCCGACCAGTATGCTGGTGATCATCTATTCGATCATCGACTCCTTTACCGATGCCTCCAATGAGGTGATGATCAATATGATGGAGCGGTTCAATAATTTTTACTACGGACTGGCGTCGGCCTCGTCCATCATTTATCTGGCGGCCATCATGGTGATCATCGGACTGGTGATGATGATCGGGTCCAAGTCCATTTTCCATAATTCGTAAGGAGGCGGAATGCGTGAAAAAGCCGAATCAGGCGCAGGTGGGTCATGGGGCATTTCTGCTGTTTCGCACCCTGTTTTTCATTGGCATGATCTATGTGCTGCTGTTTCCGCTGCTGGTGATGCTGTCCCGGTCGCTGCGGGCGGCGGTGGATATGTATAATCCGGCGGTGGTGTGGATCCCGCAGCATTTTACGCTGGATAATTTCAGAGAAGCCATCAAGTTTCTGGATTACATACCGTCGGTGCTGCGCACGGGGCGGATCGCTCTGCTGTGCACGGTGTTTTCCATGATCTCCTGCTCCATGGCGGGCTATTCGCTGGGGCGGTTTCAGATCAAGGGGCGGGGCGTTTTCACGGTGCTGGCCATCGTGACCATCATCGTTCCGATCCAGGCCTATATCATCCCGCTGTTCTTTCAGTTCCGGTTCTTCGACTGGTTTTCCGTGGGCAAGCTGTTTTCGCTGTTCGGGGTGAACCTGTCGGTGAATCTGGTGAATGGGGAATGGCCGTACTACATTTTGGCCATATTCGGTATGGGGTTGCGGTCGGGTCTGTTCATCTGGATATTCATGCACTTTTTCCAGTCGATGCCCAGAGAGCTGGATGACGCATCCCGCATCGACGGCTGCGGCGAGGCGGGCACCTTCATCCGCATCATGCTGCCCAACGCCTTGTCCCCCTATCTGGTGACATTTGTGCTGTCGCTGGTGTGGTACTGGAACGATACGGTGTATAGCGGCGTGCTGTCCAGAAACAAGCCGCTGCTGGCCACCAATCTGAACAACATCCGGGCGCTGCTGCTGGCCAACTGGGGCGGCGCATCCCGGGGCGACGGCACGGGTGAGTCGGTGATGATCTTTTCGGCGGCGCTGCTGTTCATCCTGCCGCCGCTGATCATATACCTCATCGTGCAGCGATACTTTATGCAGAGCGTGGAACGCACAGGGATCGTCGGATAGACGGAATCGCAGGATACTACGGGAATATATCTACGGAAAGGAGCAAGCGCACCATGAAAAAGAGGCTTTGGAAAGGCATCGCCGTTCTTGCGGCCTGCATCATCGCTCTGTCGTGTCTGACGTCGGTGATGGGCTTTGCGGAGGAGGATGCGCAGGCGCTGGCGATTGAGCGACTGAAGGAGGCTTGGAGCCAGCTGGGGAAAGAGGTATCGGAGCTGTACGCCGTGCCCGGGGACAACGACCGGCTGACGGTGGACGAGACGGTGGCGGAGCAGATGAAACGCCCCAATTGCGCGGTCGGCCCCTATTATATGCACAAGAAGCTCAATTGGAACACGGAATACGCCCCGGCCGGCGCCAAGTATTACGATATGAGCGACAAGGAGGATCTGACCTTCCGTTTTGTGTACCGGCTGACGAAGGATGCGCAGTCGGAGAACAGTGTCAACGGTTCCTCCTTCTGCTTCCAGGTGACCGGGCAGGACGGTAAGACCGTCAACAATTTTGTCGGCATCTGGACGGATAAAACGGATTTCCGCGTGGCGCAGTTCAGCTTCAACGGCGAGAACAACAAGAATATGGGCACCGGCGGGATCAAGAACATCAAGGTTGCTCCGAACAAGGGCAGCGATGAGGCGAAAAACGCGGACTATATGCAGATGGGCTGTATATATGCCTACTACACCCAGCGGGTGGCGCTGCCGGAGAATACGGACGGCTGGGATGCCGACCGGTGGATCGACGCCGCCGAATCCCTCTCGCTGGAGGGATACAACACCGCCGCGTTTGAAGAGGCGCTGACGGCGCTGCGGGAGTTTTCTGTATCCGGAAAGGCGTATAACGCTCTGATCGCGGCCTGGAATCATTTGCAGTATACGGCCTATGAGCCGGTGGCCGTGCCGAAGAGCACGCTGTATGACACCGACGAGTCCGTGCGGGAGAAGATGGGCATTGATGCGGGCATAGCCATCGGCGAGAAATATACCCGGTTTGCCTTCGGCAATGCCCTGTATTTCACCCCCGCCGACGGCACGGGCTGGAGCCAGAAGGATCTCAGCAAATACAGTAAGCTGTATTACTATATCCGCTCTTTCTCCGATGAGCAGTATACCGCATACGATAAGGGCAGCTATTTCGTCAATTATTATATCAACAAAGTCCCGGGGAAAACCGGCTATCCCAATGTGGAAAAGGGCAAGGTGAAGCTGGTCACCTACAAGCCCACGGAAAAAGGGCTGACGAATATTGAGCTGAAACGCAACGGCAGCAACGGGAAGTACGTGATGGTCACCTCCGTCATGGGCGAATATACGGCGCTGAAAGATTTCCCGGAGCACGGCCGGCTGCTGTCCCTGCGCCGGCTGGTGCAGGCGGCAGAGGCGGTGGATCTGACGGGCGTCTCCGAGGAGAATGTGACCCTGTTCCGGGAGGCGTTGGCGGCGGCCAAGGATAGCATTCCGGAGATCTTCATTGACACCGCCGCAGTGGACAGAGCCAAGACGGCGCTCGTTGAGGCCTGGAGCGCTCTGTCCTGTGAGGAGCGGACCGTCTGGGCCGTTCCCGCAGAGCCGACCCGCCGGGAGACGGATGCCGAGGCGGAGAATCTCACAGGGGTTAAGGCGGAGAATCTGGGGCCGTATTATGTGCTGGCCGATCTGACCGCCGACACCATCTCCTTTGTGCCGCCGGACGGCAAGGACGCATTCGATTCTCTGGCAAACAGCCAGAAGATCACCGGCTACACCGCCTTCTTTACCGCTGATATGAAAAAGGCCAAGGCGGGCGACGGGGTATTCGTATTCCAGTTTGACAGTTCCGTGGCGTCCTATCCCAATAACTATTCGTCCAGCTTTTCGCTGACGGCTAATTCTCAAAAGGGTGCTTTCGCCAAGTATTTCTCCGGGACAAAGCCCGGGTCTATCCGGGTGTTCAAGGAGACCTCCAGCAAGGCCAATACGGTGGCCATGGGGTGTATCTATTCCGTGCAGACCGTTAAGGCGAAGCTCCCGTACCGGTACGAGGACATGAGCCTGCCTCTGCTGGTGGACTATGCTCGGAAAACGGACATTGCGAAATTCGACGCGGCGCTGCAGAGCGCCTTTACCCAGGCGCTGGAAACGGCGTCCGGGCTGAGCGACAAAATGCGGCAGGCAGCGATGGAAAAGCTGCTGAAACTGGCCGGGCAGGCGGGGCTGACGCTGAATGAGGACAGCCTGATCGCCGATGCCATGGCGGCGGATCTCACCGCCGTCCCCGATCCGTCCGGGATACTCGCGGCGTTGTATACCCTGCGGCTGTATACCGAAGAGGGCTTCCAGATCGACCGGTTGAAAACTGCCTGGGAGGATCTGGGCGCAGCCCTGCCGGAGCGCTATGCCCAGCGCACCGTGGAGGAATGGATTCAGGCGGCAAAAGCCTTGTCTGTCCCCGCCGGGGATGCGGTGCTCATCAAGCGCTTTCAGGCGGCGCTGCGGAATCTGATCTACTATTTCACCGGCGTGGTGGACACGTCGGAGCTGAGCGGGTATGTCAACAGTGCGCTCACGATGCGTCCGGCGGATTTCACAAAGCTCACCTGGGAGACATTCGAGGCGCAGCTGAATCGGGCGCGGGCGCTGATCGCCGACCCCTCTCAGTACACCCAGGCGGACGCGGATGCGGCGGTTGACACGCTGCTGGAGGCGTGGGGACAGCTCAAATACTATGACCGTTCCCTGTATCTGGATGTGAGCGACTATTATAAGAACGATGCCACCGTGAAGGTGTCCACGAAGTTTAAGGAGGAGGACACTTTCCAGACGCTGGAGAAGAACCTGACCCTGTCCAACGGTTTGGACTGCGCGACGAAGGTATCCCATATTTCCAAGGGCGATACGTTCCAGTACGGCGGGCAGGAGCTGATCTCGCTGAAAGGGTTCGATTATCTGGAATTCTATGTGAAGCTGGATAAGGACTTTGTGCTGGCCTCCAACGGGCAGCTGGCGGTGCAGCTCATGTGCAAGGGCGGCCGGGAATGGTTCGATTATTATGTCACCCTTCCCAAGTCCTGGGTCGGCGGCGATTGGCAGAAGATCGAAATACCCGTCAATGAATTCAAAAACTATAAAAACGGCAAGCGGCAGAAGGACGTGCTGCTGACGAATACCGAGTCCAAGATCATGACCGTCAAGGTGTTTATGAACAGCGGCTCCGGCACCCTGTATTTCTCGTCCATGTCGGCTGCCAAGGAATGCGCCGTGACGGCCGGCGTGGTGCCGACGATCCCGAAGATCAAGCTGGATCGGCCGCCGGTCATCAAACGCCCGGCGCCGAAGAACCCCTTTGTGGGGGTGGATCGGGGCGACCCGTGGGGCGACGAGTATCGCGCGAATCTGAAGCCGACAATCGACGAGCCGAATGACGATCCCAAGAAGGATGTCATCCAGCCGGAGAAACCGAAGAAAACCGCTACGGTGTATGTGCTGGCGGGGATCGGCGCGCTGTTGCTGGCCGGTGCGGGGGCGGCCGCCGTATGGATTCTTCTGAAAAAGAAAAAGAACGGAGGAGAGGAGCCATGAAACGATTTGTCTGTCTTTTCCTGAGCCTTGTTCTGGCGCTGCTTTCGCTGGCGGGCTGTCAGAAAACGCCCGACCCGGCGGAAAGCTCTCGGAGCTCCGCGCCCGTGTCGGGCGGGGAGAACCGGGATACGAGCGACGGCACGGATGCAGACACGCCCGCGCCTGTGCTGAAACCGGAGTCGGAATCCTTCAAGGCCGGGGATGTGCTGCACGGCAAGAACGGTCTCATTCAGAATCTCTCCTTCGTGACGGAGGAGCGGCTGGCGTATGACCGCATAGAGCTGCGCGCCGATCTGACGGGGATCGCCGGTAACTTGAATGTGTTTGACGAGCGGGACGTGGATTTCTCCATCGCGCTTAAGGCGCAGGACGGCGGCTCTGTGGTGATGCCGGGCTTCTATTATCAGGAGTATAAGTTCACCGACGACGGCCGCACCAACGGGCCGGCGGATGCCAAGCCGGATTTCCGCCTGCGGTTTGCGCTGACGGCTGCCGGTTCCTGGGATTTCACCGTCACTCTCAAAATCAAGGGGGAGGAGAAGGACTCCGTATCCGGCTACATCAACGTATCCGAGAACAAAGAGAACCACGGTTTCCTGCAGGTGGAAAAGAAGCGTAAGCAGACGTTCCAGTTCACGGACGGCACCGGCTTTGCCGTGGTGGGGGAGAATATCGCCGGCTCCTACGAGTCCGCGTCCATGCGCTCCGCCGAGATGATCCAATGGATGAGCCGCTGTGCGGAATACGGAGCAAATTTCACCCGCATCTGGCTGTCTCAGTGGCTGCTGTCGCTGCAAAAGAACGGCTATGCGCCGAACGATCTCTCCGGCGGGCTGTCCGATGCAGCCCAGCTGGATCGCATCGTGGAGGCCTGGGAGCGGCTGGGAATGTACGGGCAGGTGTGCCTGTTCACCTTCAACCAGCTGTCGGAGGATAAAAAGTCGGAGGGCGAAAACGCTTTTTATTCGTTCCCGTATAATAAGGCGACCAAGGGCGGATACATCACCGCTCCGACGGAATTTTTCACCAATGAGCGGGCCATCACCGATACTAAGACCTATTTCCGGTATATGGTGGCGCGGTATGGATATTCCACCCATATTCTGGGCTGGGAGCTGTTCAACGAGGCGGACGGCTGCACCGGCTACCGGGATGTGCAGGAGGAGGTGCGCCGGTGGCACGTGGACATGGCGAATTATCTCCGCTCGGTGGATCCCTATAAGCATCTGATCACCACCAGCACCACCAAGAGCGACGATGTGCTCAATTACGAGATTGCGCTCGATTATATGTCGCTGCACAAATACGAGTACGGCGTGCTCTCCAACCTCACCAATCTGCAAAAAACCAACTGGCAGCTGTATCAGCGGCCGATTATCCTCGGCGAATGCGGCTACGTCACCACCACGCCCCGGCTGGATGAGGATCTCATCAATTTCCATCAGCAGAACTGGGTCGGCCTGATGGGCGGCGGTGCCGGTACGGCGCAGAGCTGGTGGTGGGAAACCGTGGATCGTCTGGGTGCCTACTGGGATTTTCAGGTGGTCAGCGAGATGGCGCAGCATATCCCCTGGAGCGCCGACAATATGTTCATGGTGGACACCTCCAATACGGCGGTGGACAACGAGCAGGTGGAGATTCTGGGCTATCGGGGGGATGACTTCGCCTATCTGTGGCTGTATGACAACAAGTATTCCCACCTGAACAAAGTGGTGACGGACTTCAACGGAGTCAAATTCCATATCCGGCTCAAGGACGGCACCTATCATGTGCGGTGGATCGACACGTGGACGGGTATGAGCGTGCAGAAAACCGAGGAGACCGCCGCCGACGGATATCTGGAGCTGACCGCTCCCGCCTGGAACCGGGATGTGGCGGTGGCCATTACGGTGGATTGAGGAGGGTTCGGATGGCTTTGGATTGGACGATCGTGCGGTGCGACGGCGCGATTGAGGGGCTGCGTCCCGTCGCGGAGGAGGCGTTCACGGATAAAAAGCTGGAGATCGCCTTGACCGTGCCCGGTCTCAGCGGCAATTTCTACGATGAGCGGGAGAATGCGGTGACGGGACGGTTCACCGCCCCCAGCGGCGCGGCGTTTGAATTCCCGGGTTTTTATTATGAGCCCTATGACTTCCGCGTGACCGGCGAATTGCTGGGTCACGCGGCGGCGCCGGGAGACTGGCGACTCCGTGTGATGCTGCCCGAAAGCGGCGTGTGGCGGCTGGAGATTACGGTGACCCACGGCGGGGCGGCATATGCCGGCGCGGTGTGTACTCTGGAGGTGGAGCAGGGCGCAGACCGCCGAGGGGTCATCGGCGTGGAGCCCACCGTCCGGCGTAATTTCGTCTTTCAGAACGGCGAGCTGTATATTCCCATCGGACAGAATCTCTGCTGGCATAAGCCGGTGCCGGCGACGGAAAAGCAGGCACGGTATATGAACCGTATCATCTCCGCCGGCAGCGACTACGGTATGAATTTTGTGCGCCTGTGGATGATGTACTGGGGGCTGGCCATCAAGACGCAAAACTGCGCGCCCAACGATTTTTCCGGCGGGCAGAGCAATGCCGCCCAGCTGGATCGGATCGTGGAGATGCTGGCGGAAAAGGATGTGTACGCCTCACTGGTGTTCTTTACCCACGGCGATTTTTCTCTGATTGCGGACAGCCACTGGTTTGAATGTCCCTATAACGCCGTCAATCCTCACGGATATCTGGAATATCCCCGGGAGTTCTGGACGGACGAGCGGGCAAAACGGGATGCCAAAAGCTATATGCGCTATCTTATCGCCCGCTACGGCTACTCCCGCAACATCATGACCTGGGAGCTGTTTAACGAAGCGGATGGAGTAGACGGACGGGACTATGAGGCGTCCGCCGCCTGGCACAGCGAAATGAGCGCTTATGTCCGGTCGATTGACCCCTACGGTCATATGATCTCCACCAGCGCCTGCTATACCGATGGGAAAATTGCCCGGCACGAGGCGATGGATTTTACCTTTATCCATTGCTACAATTACCCCGAGCTGGATTATGCGCTGAATTTCCAGCGCAAGGACTGGGAGAATCAGAAACGCCCCGCCATCTTTGGCGAGATCGGCTTTATGAACTTCAAGCCCCACATCCGGGAGAGCCTGATCGCACCCCATATGAGCAACTGGGCGGGGGTGATGGGCGGCTCGGCCGCCACCGGTATGACCTGGTATTGGGAGCAGTTCGACGAGGCAGACGGATACAGCATTTACGGGCCGCTTTCTGCGTTTGCTGCCCGGATACCGTGGCTGGATCCGACCCTGACGCCGGTGACGACCCGGGATTTCAACTGCAACCACGGGCAGGTGCGGTTCCTCGGCTATACCGGGGAGGGATACGCCTATTTGTGGCTGTACGATAACGCCCTCTCTCCGGATAAGGAGAACTATACCGATTTCATCGACGTGCGGTTCCGCTATCCGGCGCAGGGAGAATACGCGCTGGAATGGATGGATACCCGCACCGGCAGAGTTTTGCAGACCGACGCGGTGCGGGCCGAAAACGGCATCGTGGAGATTGCCGCCCCGGCTTGGCGCGGAGACGTGGCGCTGACGATGACCCAAAAGAACGGATAAACGTGTAAACGTGTGCGGCGCGAAACCGGGGCGATGGACACGAAATCCCACGGCTGTTTTCAACGGCGTGCAGCGGAAATCACCAAACGCTTTTCCCCAATAGCATATTCCAAAAATTGCTTTGAAAGGAAAATGAGTTATGAACAAGCGACTTTTCAAACGGGTACTCGGCGTATGTCTGACGGCTTCTGTGGTGATCGCCTGTCTGCCGCTGGCGTTTGCCGCGTCGGCGCAGACGGCTGCCATCCCCGGCGCGCATATCGAAAACGGCGGCTTTGAGACCGGCGATCTCTCCGGATGGAGCGTGGACGATGCGGAGAGCTTTACGATTGAAACAGGAAAGGCACTGTACAGCAGTTATTCCGTGAAGGCGACCGGCCAGGATGCACACCTGACCCAGACGGTGGCGGTGGAGCCGGGCATCGAGTACACTGTGGGGTTTTACTCTTGGGTTGATACGACGGGCGGCACAACCGATAACGGCTCTGCGCAGGTGCACTCGACGGACGGCGGAGAAACGCTGGCGACGACAGCGCTCGATGTGGCGACGGCTGGGAAATGGCGCTATAACAGTATGAAGTTTCATTCCGGCGACCGTACGCAGATTACCGTGGATATCTGCCTGCAAAAAGGTACGGTGTATTTCGATGAGGTGTACATCAAGAAAACCGGCAATCTGGTCAACTACGGCGATTTCCCCAATGCTTCCGGCGCAGGCTGGCGGGGGCTGAACGCCACCGCTGCCGTGGAGGCGGATAATGCGGTCGGCACCGTCGGCAGTTCTTTACGAAAGACCGGCGGCAGCAATAACAGCAGCACCTATCAGCCCGTGAACGTGACGAAGAATACGGATTATATTCTGACCTTTTACAGTAAGGGCTGCGATCTGGAGAATAAGGGGTTTATTGCCATTTCGGAACTTGGAAACTTACAGTCCAATGCCGTCGGCGGCGGGGAATGGAAAGCGTCTACCCTGAAATTCAATTCCGGTAACCTAACCAGAGTTACCCTCTATATCAAAGCAACCGGTGTGGTGTATTTTGACAACGTCAGCGTAGTGCAGGCGGTTCCCGCCGCCGTCACGGCGGAGGAGGGCGGTCAGGCCGCCATTTCCGGCGTCACCGATGGCTATGCGGAGCTGGGCTCCGCCGTGACCGTCACGGCTACCCCGGAGGCGGAGCGCCGCTTTGCGGGCTGGTATGCGGGCGATACACTGGTCAGCACCGAGGCGGCGTATACATTCACGGTGACGGAGGCGGTGGAGCTGACCGCCCGGTTCAGCGGCATCGACAAGGCGTCGATCGTCAACAGCGATTTTGAGGCGGATGTGGCTCTGAATGAGTCCGGGTACAGCAATTTGACTGCCGTGACCACCGTGGAGATCACCGATGCCGCCGCCCATTCGGGGCAGCGTTCCCTGTATTTGGCCAACGAAAAGACCAATAGTCCCCATCTGTTCCTCAAGGTGGCGGTGACGAAGAATCAGGACTATGCGGTGCGCTTTTATGCCAAGGCGGATGGAGACGCAGCGCCCGGTCTGCAAATCAAGGGGACGAACCAGTGGGGGAGCGATGTGCTGCTGGACGGTTTCGGCATCAGCGCCAAGACCCGGGAATGGACGGAGTATTATCGCACCTTTAACAGCGGCTCTCATTCGGTGATCTATCTGGACTTTTTCGGCAGCGGCAAGGCGTTTGCCGTGTACATCGACGATATTGCGGTGGCGACGGCGGCCGGTGTGACCGTCGGTGTGGACAGCACCCATAATGGGGGCACCGTGCGGTTCACGAATCAGTACGGCGAATGGCACGACGCCGGGTCGGCCAAATACCTGTACGGGGATACGATCACGGTGGAGGCTGTGCCCGCTGCCATGCAGGAGCTGCTGGGCTGGAAGCATCCGGACGAGACCGACTATTTCACCCGGGAGACCTCCCACACCTTTACCCTGACCGGGGATACCGAGCTGGTGGCCGCTTTCGCTTTCGACGGCTTGGGTGATCTCAACGGAGACGGGCAACTGGATGAGACGGATCTGGCACTGCTGAAAAAGGCGCTGCTGGAGGTCGTCGGCGCGGAGGACTATGTGGCTGCCAATGCGGATGTGAACGGGGATACAGAGATCAATATTGCCGACTTGGTGGCGTTGGACGAGCGTCTGGCGGCACTGAACGGTACAACCGGCGATACATAAAAGGAGTATGGAAATGAGCATTAAAATCATCGGAAACAGTCTGCCCCATATGCCGTGGGAGGACAGAACCGGGGCGAAAGACGGGCTGCCCCTGTGGCGGTATTCCCGCAATCCCATCATCGGCTGGAACCCCACCCCCAGCACCGCCCGGATATTCAACAGCGCCGTGCTGCCGTATGGCGACGGGTATGTGGGGGTGTTCCGTGCCGATTCCAAGCACATCAACCCCTCTCTCCATGTGGGCTTCAGCAAGGACGGTATCCGCTGGGATATTCAGGATGCTCCTATCTCGTGGGTGGATGAGAACGGCAACCCATATAACCATGCGGAGCATTCCTACGACCCCCGGCTGGTGGAGCTCGACGGGCGGTATTATGTGATCTGGTGCGTGGATTTCGCCGGTTGTCCCACCATCGGACTGGGCTATACGGAGGATTTCCAAAAATTCGTCCGGCTGGAAAATCCGTTTATCCCGTTCAATCGGAACGGCGTGCTGTTTCCCCGGAAGATCGGCGATAAGTATATGATCCTGAGCCGCCCCAGCGACAGCGGGCATACCCCCTTCGGCGACATTTTCCTGAGCGAA